>Ga0307515_10000070_pt1 | contig 239322 bp, 237 predicted proteins | sample 17_EM_MG_FD_194513 | JGI IMG/M metagenome (GOLD analysis project Ga0307515, IMG submission 194513) | Populus trichocarpa ectomycorrhiza microbial communities from riparian zone in the Pacific Northwest, United States - 17_EM | ecosystem: Host-associated > Plants > Roots > Unclassified... | reverse complement strand
GGCACCCTCGCGCAGGAATTCGGGGTTGGAGACGACGGCGATATCGGCATCCGGATTGGTTTCGCGCATGATCCGCTCGACCTCGTCGCCGGTGCCGACGGGAACGGTCGATTTGGTGACGATGACGGTGAAGCCGCTGATATGGGCGGCGATCTCGCGGGCTGCATCATAGACGTAGGACAGGTCGGCATGGCCGTCGCCGCGCCGCGACGGCGTGCCGACGGCGATGAAGATCACGTCGCTCTCCGGAACGCATTTGGCGAGATCGGTGGAGAAACTCAGGCGGCCGGAGGCGGCATTGGCAGCGACAAGCTGGTGGAGACCCGGCTCGAAGATCGGGATGCGGCCGGCCCGCAAGGCCTCGATCTTGTTTTCGTCCTTGTCCAGGCAGATGACGTCATGGCCGAAATCGGCAAAACAAACCCCTGAAACGAGGCCAACATAGCCCGCGCCGATCATCGTGATTTTCATGTCTGCAACCGCTCCAATTTCTGGGGACTTCTCTTAGACGCTTATTCGCGCGCTCAAAAGCCAAGAATCCAGAAGTCGGACAATATCTGTCGTGCTGGCCCCTTGATCGCGCACTATGCGCCGGCTGCGCACGACATTGCCCCGGTTGCCGTCTCGGGGTAGAACCTGAACATGCAGTGGAGCGATCAGGCTATCATTCTCGGCGTCCGGCGCCATGGTGAGACATCGGTCGTCGTCGAGGTCATGACGCGCCTGCGCGGCCGCCATCTGGGGCTCGTGCGGTCGGGTCGCTCGCGGGCGATGCAGCCGGTCCTGCAGCCCGGAAACGAGGTGGAGGTCACCTGGCGTGCGCGCCTCGACGAACATCTCGGGGAGTTCAAGCTGGAGCCGGTCCGCCTGCGCGCGGCGCGGCTGATGGAAGCGGCGACATCCGTCTACGGCGTCCAGGCCATGGGTGCGCTGCTGCGGCTTCTGCCGGAACGCGATCCCCACCCACATCTTTATGAAGCGCTCGATATCATCCTCGAAAACCTGCACGATCCCCGTGATGCCGGCGAACTGTTCGTGCGCTTCGAGATTGCTGTGCTCAACGATTTGGGCTTTGGTCTCGATCTGGCCGAATGCGCGGCCACCGGCACGCAAGACGACCTGATCTATGTCTCGCCGAAATCCGGACGGGCGGTCAGCCGCGATGCCGGAGCGCCCTATGCCGACAAGATGCTGGCACTGCCGGCCTTTTTGGCCGCCGGCGGCAGCCACGCTGCCGATCACGACAGCCTAGTTGCGGCCTTCCGCATGACAGCCTTCTTCCTGCACCGGCACGTCTACGAGCCGCGCGGCCTGGGTGTTTCGGCGGCCCGCGATGGCTTTGTCCAGGCGGCGCTGAAAGCCCTCAAATCATCTGCTTCCACTGCAGCGGGCGCTGCGCCTGTGGCCTGACGAAGGATTTTCCATGAGCATAGAACTTTATCCGGGCATGGTCGTCTCCGGCATCGGCACCGTGCCGCTCGACGTGGTGGCGCGCGACGGCGGGCTGAAGGCCATGCAGGACCTTTTGAGCGGCGTGCATCCGGCGCCACCCATGTCCGAGACGCTGAAGTTCAGTCTGTCCGAGGTCGAAGAAGGCAGGGTGGTGTTCAAGGGCCTGCCGTCCGTCGCGCATCTGAACCCACTGGGTACGGTACATGGCGGCTGGACGGCAACGATCATGGATTCGGCGCTCGCCTGCGCCGTGATGACGATGCTGAAGCCTGGCGAAGGCTATACGACCATCGAATTCAAGGTCAATCTCGTGCGCCCTTTGCTTGCCGACATGGGCGAAGTGTCCTGCGAGGGAAAGATCATCCATCGCGGCCGCACCATCGCCACCTCCGAAGCGTGGCTGCGCGACAAAAACGGCAAGCTGCTGGCCCACGGCACCGAAACTTGCGCGATCTTTCCGATCGAGAATTTGATGCGATAGGGTCTAGCGTTTCGCCGCCTTGTCATAGATATCACTATGGTCCCGCCGGCCAACGGCGATGACCAGAACGAGGATGTCCTGATCGCGGACTTCATAGACGAGGCGATAACCGGCGCTGCGCAGCTTGATCTTGTAGCGGTCCTTGGAACCATGCAATTGCGCCGAAGGAACGCGCGGCGTTTCCAATCGTTCGACAAGCTTCTTTTTGAATTGCGCGCGCGTATTGCTGTCCAGCTTCTCCCATTCCTTCAGCGCCGCGGCGAGGAAGGCGAGCTTATAGAGCATCGATCTCAACCGGGATGACCGGTTCACTGCCCCTCGAATCGGCGATCCTGTTGAGTTCCAGATCTTCGAGACGGTTCATCAAGGCCTCGAAGGCGGGCGCGGGAACGCAGTAGAAGGCTGGTTCGTTGTGGTTGAGAATGGCCACCGGAAAGCCATCACCAGCGGCCACTGTTCCCATCGGATTTCGCTTTAGTTCGGAGATGCTGGCGCTGGTCTCCGCGAGGATCGTGCTGGCCATATTGTTCGCTCCGTGAGATATAAGGAGGCTGAGATATAGTGCTATTTTTAGACCATTAAAAGGTGTGAAATAAAAATGGGCGCTGCAGTGTCCTGCAACGCCCGTTCGCGAGAAAAAAGCGATCAGCCGATGCGGCCGCCGCCCTGTTTTGTGACGACGACGACGGCCGGGCGAACCGGCATGTCGGCCTTGAAGTCGGGCCAGCGGGTCGCCGGGTTCTCATAGGTTGCGAGGCCCGCGTCGCCCGGATGCTGGACGGCGAGGAAGAAGGTGTCGGCCGTCGGGTTGAAGCTCGGGCCGCACATTTCGGCGCCGACCGGGACCCGGAAGAACAGCTTCGACGTGCCGCGGGCATCGCCGTCCGTATCGACGGCCCAGATGCCATCGGTGCGGCCTGTATCCTTTTCATTGTTGCCGTCGGTCGAGACCCATAGCCTTCCATCGGCGTCGATGGCGCAGTTGTCCGGCATGCCGAACCAGCCATTCTTCGTCGTCGCGGTGGAGAAGGAGGCGCCGACATCCGCAAGAGACGGATCGCCGCACTTCAGCAGGATGTCCCATTTCGACTTCGTCGAGGTGAAATCGCCATCCGTCTCGCTGATCTCGACGATATGGCCAAAGGCGTTTTCCGCACGCGGATTGGCGCTGTCGATCTGGTCAGCCTTGCGCTTGTTGTTGTTGGTCAGCATCACATAGACCTTGCCGGTCTTAACGTTCGGCTGCACGTCTTCCGGGCGGTCCATCTTGGTGGCGCCCAGGGCATCGGCGGCAAACCGCGTGTTGATCAGGAGATCGGCCTGGCTGGCAAAACCGTTCTCAGTGGTCAATGGCCCCTGGCCATGGACAAGCGGCAACCATTCCAGCGTGCCATCGGCATCGAATTTCGCGACATAGAGCGTGCCTTCGTCAAGCAGGTCCATGTTGGCGGCGCGATCGTCGGGGTTGAGTTTTCCGGCGGTGACAAACTTGTAGACATAGTCGAAGCGCTCGTCGTCGCCGCAATAGAAGACCACATGGCCATCCTTGTTGACCACCGATTCGGCACCTTCGTGCTTGAAACGGCCAAGTGCCGTGCGCTTCTTCGGGATCGAGTTCGGGTCCATCACATCGACTTCGACGATCCAGCCGAACCTGTTGGCTTCATTCAGTTCCTTGGAAACGTCGAAACGGTCGTGGAACTTCGACCATTCATACTGGCCGCCGGGAATGCCGAGACGCTTCATCTGGGCGAATTCCGGATGGTCTTCGGCCATTTCGCCGCCGAAATAGCCGTTGATGTTTTCTTCGGCCATCACATACGTGCCCCAGGCGGTCACGCCGCCGGCGCAATTGTTGATGGTGCCGAACACCTTGGTGCCTGTCGGATCGGACGGGGTCTTCATGCGCTCATGGCCGGCGGCGGGGCCGGAAATCTGCATTTCGGTGTTTGTCGTGATCCGGCGGTTGTACTTGCCGTCGAGCACCGGCTGCCATTTCCCGTCGACCTTGCGGATTTCGATGACCGTGCCGCCATGGGCTGCCATTTCGATATCCACGAGATCCTTGGTGTAGTCGCCGAGCTTGACCTTTTCTTCTTCCTTGCCATCCTTGGTTTCCTTCACGACGCTGGCGAAGTTCGGGAACATGATTTCGGCATTGGTGTATTCGTGGTTGACGACGAGCAGGCCGTGGTCGGGATTGCCGTCCAGCGGAATGAAGCCGACATAGTCGTTGTTGTAGCCGAACTGCTTTGCCTGGCTTGCAGGCGTCTGGTTCATCGGATCGAAATCGGGGCTGTCGGCGAAAACCTTGTCGCCCCAGCGCAACAGGATATCGGCGTCATAGCCTTCGGCGACATGGTGTGTTTCGTCGATGCCGGCCTCGACTTCGTTGAAGTCGAACGCGGACAGGGTCTCGGCACGTGCCTCGTCGGCCGTCAGCAGGGCCAGCGGGCTGACGGTCGTCGCAATCGCGGCCACAGCCAGCGATCCGCCGAGGAAGGCGCGGCGCGAAAAGCGGCGGTTGATGATGTCGCCCATGGTCGGATTGGTGGAACAGTTCTGGCCGACATCTTCCAGTTCCTCGCGGCGGTCGGTCAGCGTCTTGAATTCCGCCTCATCGGCATGCTCGAAATGTGTATCCATGGTCGGTTCTCCTTTGATCCGGAAGCGCGCACCCACCGGCACGATGGCGCCTAGATACAGGAATGACCATGACAGGTTTGCGACGGTCCGATGAAGAGATTGCTGCTTTGATACGTCCTTGCGTTTGGCGACCGGCAGAAAACCTGTATGGTCGATTGGGGTATGCAAACGCATAGCATGGGGAAAACATGATTGAAGTGATTGCTTTCGTTGCCTTTGCGCTGGCGCTGGTCGCGTTCCTCAATGGCCGCAAGACGGCCGAGCGGCTTGACCTGGAAATCGAGACGCTGAAGGAAGAGTTGAAGCGCCTCGATGCGCGGGGCGACACCCCGAAGGCTTCTTTGGATGGCGCGCCGGCCATTTCCTCGACAGAGGTTCCCGCAGGCGAATCTACCGTCACAGCGTCCGAAGAGGCGTCTGATCCGGCCGGGCAGTTGCCTCCGCGCACACTGGATTCCGCCGCCCGTCGCGGCGCTGCGATTTTCGGCGGCGATACGCCGTCGCCCAGCCAGGAGGCTGTGGAGAAGGCGTCGCGCGGCGAGCCGGTTCCGACCCGTGCGGCCGCCACGGGATCGATCGATTCGGTTGCTGTTCATCCGAAGGAAAGCCTTGAGAGCCGGCTTGGTGCCCGATGGGCCGTCTGGGTGGGTGGTATTGCGCTGGCGCTCGGCGGCATCTTCATGGTCAAGTATTCCATCGATGCCGGCCTGCTCAGCCCTGCCGTACGCCTGGTCATGGCAGCCCTGTTCGGTCTGGCGCTGATGGCGGCCGGCGAATTCGTGCGCCGCCGTGCCGTGCCGCTGATTGCCGATCAGTTCCAGAATGCGATGATACCGGGAATTCTGACGGCTGCCGGCGCGCTGACGTTGTTCGGTGTGTGCTACGCCGCCCATGGCATATATGGTTTCATCGGGCCTGCCGCCGCCTTCTTTCTGCTTGGGCTGGTGGCGCTGGCGACGGTTGCGCTTTCGCTTCTGCACGGACAGGCGCTGGCCGGTCTTGGCCTGCTCGGCTCGCTTGCCACTCCAGCACTGGTCTCCTCCGAAAGCCCCAGCCCCTGGGCGCTTTTCGGCTTCCTGATCATTGCGTGGCTCGCGACGCTGCTTGCCGCGCGCATCCGCCGCTGGACGGTGGTGCCGTCCATTGCCAATATCGGCCTTGGTCTCTGGTCAGTCCTTTACATTGCCTCCGCGTCTCCCTTCGAAACGCTGCCTGTGACGCTGACGATGCTCGTCATGATCGCCGGCATCAGCCTCGTCTGGCCCGGCGGCGTCGAGGAACTGGCCATTACGGACGACAAAACGGATACCTTCGATACCGCTCAAACACCGCAGCCCGGACCCTGGGAGCGGCTGTTCGTACCGCCCTGTGCCGCGATCACCGTCACGGCATCCGTCTCTGCTGTCGTCACGGCATTGTCGATGATCAGCCCCGCTTTCCTGCCGTCTGGCTATCCTGTCACGCAGTTCGCGGTGATCGTCGCGGCGCTTGCCATATTCGGCGCGTGGCGCAGCATCGCTGTCTATCCAGCCGTGCTTTCGGCGATCGCTGGTATCACCGGTCTCTGGAGCATGACCGCGCTGAGCGGCCTTCTGACATTCCTCGATCCCACCATCCCCGGTGCCGTGCCGATCGTCGCGGTCTCCGGCCGTACGGCGATGCTGACGGGCATGGCCCTGTCCGGCTTCTTCATCCTGCTTTCGGCGCTGGCGCTCCATCGGCATTTGAAGTCGCAGCCGCAGTTTTCGACTGTCTGGACGGTGATTGCATCCGTGGTTCCGCTTGCGCTGACGTCGATGTCTTTCCTGATGACCGGAAACCTCTCCTTCGACGCCCCCCATGGCCTGTTTGCGCTCGGAGCCGGTGTCGCCTTGCTTGCCCTTGCCGAATGGATCTGGCGGGTCGGCCAAACCTCCAACGGCTCGATGGAGGAAATCGGCCAGCTTCCGCAGGGCATTCTGATCGCGGGATCGCTGGCCCTCTTCGTGCTGGCGCTGCATGCCCTGACGGATGGGCTTGCCACGACGCTCGGCATTATTTTCGTTGGCGCAGCCTATGTTGCGGCCACACGGCTTCGTGCCTGGCCTGCGTTGCCGTGGATGATGGTGGGTGCTGCAATCGCTGTCCTTGCCCGCATCGGCTGGGAACCGACCATCGTCGGCGCGGAAAACCTCTCGACCACGCCGGTTTTCAATGCGCTTCTCGCGGGCTACGGCATTCCCGCCGTGCTTCTGGTCGCTTGCGCCTTCGAACTGCGCCACTGGCCGGGCTTGCGCGTGCGCAACCTGCTGCAGGCGCTCGCCAGCCTGTTCGTGCTCCTGACGATCGCCATTCTTGTGCGCCACGCGATGAATGGGGGCGTGCTCGACAGCAGCGTGCCGACGCTCGGCGAACAGTCGATCTACACGCTGCTTGCCATCGGTGCCTCGGGCATCCTGATGACGCTCGATCTCAAGTCGCCAAGCCCGGTCTTCCGCTATGGCGGCATGGCGATCGGCGTCGCGTCGATGCTGTCGATCCTGTTCGCCCACCTGATCGGCCTCAACCCCTATTTCAGCGGCGAACTTCTCGGCTCTGTCCCGGTCGTCGACCTGCTGTTGATCGGCTATCTCGTGCCGGGGCTCGGTTATGCCGGTCTTGCCTGGTATGCGCGCGGCAAACGCCCGATGCCCTATGTGACGGCGCTGGCCGTCGCGGGCGCGGTCCTTGCTTTTGCCTGGGCAACGCTGTCGGTGCGCCGCTTCTGGCAGGGCCAGAACATTGCCGACTGGAAGGGTTTCCTCGAAGGCGAGACCTATACCTATTCCGTGGTCTGGCTGCTGCTCGGCGTCGTGCTGCTCGTGGTCGGCTCCCGCTTCAACGCCAAGAGCATCCGCATCGCCTCCGCCGTTCTGATGTTCATTGCTGTGCTGAAGGTCTTCCTGATCGACATGGCCAATCTCGAAGGCTTCCTGCGGGCGCTGTCCTTCATCGGTCTTGGCGGTGTGCTGATCGGCATCGGGCTGTTCTACCAGAAGATTCTGTCGGGCAGGGGCGTTGCCGATGAAACACCGCCATCGATCGATCCGCCCGTGGACCAGCCAGCTCTGGACACCGATGCCAAACCGGGTGAAACAGCCTGATGGCGGTTTCGCCTGTAGACTCATGCCATGGATGACCGATGACCAGACTTGCCTCGCTGAGCGCCGCCTTTGCGCCGTTCGAAACGCTGGCCGCACAATTGCTGCCGCATGCCTTCGCCGATGACGATGGCTCGCATGATGCGGCGCATCTGATCCGGGTCTGGAAGAACGCGCTGAAGATCCAGGGCAGCGAGGGCGGAGACCTGCGCATTCTTGCCTCCGCCGTTCTGCTGCATGACTGCGTCGCCGTCGAAAAGAATTCGCCCCTGCGGGCGCAAGCCTCGCGGCTGGCCGCCGAAAAGGCATTCGAACTGCTCGATGAACTCGGCTGGCGCACGCCTGACATGGCGGCGGTCGCGCATGCCATTCTCACCCACAGCTTTTCCGCCGACCTGCCGCCGCAGAGCCTCGAGGCGAAAATCCTGCAGGATGCTGACCGGCTGGATGCGATCGGCATGATCGGCGCGGCCCGCTGTTTCTACATCGCCGGGCGCATGGGCAGCGGGCTCTACGATCCGCTCGACCCGCTGGCCGAAAACCGGGACTTGGACGACAAGGCCTATGCCGTCGATCATTTCGAGGTGAAGCTGTTCAGGCTGACCGATGGCTTCAAGACTGCCGCCGGCCATACGCTGGCGCTGGAACGACAATTGAAGCTGCGTCAGGTGCTTGCCATGATGCTGGACGAAATCTAGAAGGATAAACGAGAAAAATCAGCATGTTCGGGCGATTTCCAGAATCATCGCGCGATCGTCTTGAATCAGTCCATGAACGCGCAGCAGCCCAAAATGTCCGATGGAGCCAAGTCATGAAGGTCACAGGCCTCAACATTCACCCGCTGAAGAGCGGTCGGGCGATCCGCCGGGACAGTGTGACCGTGCATCTCGACGGACTGCGCGACGACCGCCGCTTCATGATCGTCGATCCCGATGGAAAATTTATCACCCAGCGCGAGTTGCAGGCCTTGGCGCAGGTCGAGGCAACGCCGGTCTCCGGTGGTGTGCATCTTGCCATGCACGACGAAAGCCTGACGGTTGTCTTCGATTCGGCCCGTCGCATGGGGGTGCGGGTCTGGGACAGCGCGGTTGATGCGGCGATTGCCGGCGATGCGCTCAACGCCACGCTTTCCAACTGGCTGGGCCGTCCGGTCACGCTTGCCCACATGGATGATCGCGCCGATCGCAAGGTCGGCGCGGAATGGGCGGGAGAGGCGGCGGCGGTCGGCTTTGCCGACGGGTTTCCGGTGTTGATCACCACCACGGCTTCGCTTGCGGACCTCAATGCGACCCTGTTGTCCAAGGGGCAAGAGCCCGTCGGCATGGACCGGTTCCGCACCAATATCCTGATCGACAACGACGCCCCCTGGGAGGAGGACTTCTGGGAGAGCGTCGAGATCGGCGGCATCGTTCTTGATCTCGTCAAACCCTGCGCCCGCTGCATCATGACGACGCAGGACCAGGAGACGGGTGAGCGCACCGGCGGCAATCCGATCCAGGGGTTGGCGGAAAAGCGCATGTCCGCAGATCGCCGTGTCCCCGGCGTGCTGTTCGGCTGGAACGCCGTTCCGCGCAGCGAGGGTGAAATTCGCCTTGGCGACGGGGTGCGTGTCGTCAAGACCCGGCAGGAGCGCTGGCCGATGAAAGTCAGAGGGTAACGCGCGCCCGGCTTTGCGCGGTGTCTGCCTGTGGTCACTTTTTCCCGATGGCGAAACCGGAAGGACCAATCCGATCCTGTCCGATCTCGTTGCGGCACTGGCTTGAAATCCCCGTCGTGAATCAGACCCAGCCACGGCGCTTGAAATAGAGGAACGGCACCAGCGCCGATACAATCATCAGGCCGACCGCATAAGGGTAGCCGAGCTGCCATCGCAATTCCGGCATCAACTCGAAGTTCATGCCATAGGCCGAGGCGACGAGCGTCGGCGGCAGGAAGATCACGGATGCGACCGTGAATATCTTGATGATCTGGTTCTGCTCAAGGTTGATGAGACCGAGCGTCGCGTCGAGCAGGAAGTTGATCTTGCCGGACAGGAACGCCGCATGATCGCCGAGCGATGCCGCATCGCGTTGCGCGAGCTTGACGAGTTGGCGGAACTCTTTCGAGGGCCGGCGCGTCGGGGTCTCCAGCGCCGCATGATAGGCGACGAGGCGCGAGATGCTGACCAGGCTTTCGCGCACGCCGCTGAGGAAATCGCCCTTGCGACCGAGATGTTCGATCAGCGACTGGAGGTCGCGTGTCTTCTTGGTGGACGAGCCGGACTTGCCGCGAAACACCTCGCGGGAAATACCGTCGATCTCGTTGCCCAGCCGCTCCAGCACGTCTGCCATGCGGTCGATGATCGATTCGATGACGCCAAGCATCACGTCCTCGCCGCTTTCGTAGCTTTGGCCATTGCCGCGCAGCGCCCTGTTGCAGAAGGTGACAAACGGCTTGGCGTCGGCATGGCGCACTGTCACCAGCGTCGGCCCGCGCAGGATGAAGGTGACAGGCATCTTCGTGGGTTCGTCGCTGTCGAGATTGGTCAGCGCGGTCATCGTCATGAAGGCGGCACCATCCTCTTGGTAGAGGCGGGCGGACAGCTCGATATCCTCCATCTCCTCCTTTGTCGGGATGGCGATGTGCAGGGCGGCCTCCACGTCCTTTACCTCGGCTGGTGTCGGATTGAGCAGGTCATACCAGAGGGCAGGGGAGATGGCCTGCTCGATGGCGGGATTGGAGATTTCGCGCAGGGAAAAACGGTCTGCCTTGCGGGCATAGATTTGCAGCATGGTTCGCTCCTTGTCAGGCATTCTTGCCATCCGGAGCGAAGCTGCGGGCCTGCTACCGGATCGGTCGTTTAATGGCTGTCGATAGTCGACTGTCGGGGTCCATTGATCTTATCCAGGTTGGGCTGGCGCCGTATGACGCCTGCGGCGGCAGATGCGCCAAAAATTATGCCGCGTCAAGCACATCCGACCTTTGGTCGAATCGAAACGTTTCATCAATTCGCGTGATCGCGCGGTCAAATAAATTCGCTTTCGTCATTTGATGTCCGGGCTTAGGTTCGATCTCCAGATTGCGGAGATGCCCATGTCAGCCCCATCAATTCTTGCGACACCCGCCGCGCGCACGCCCCTGCCATGGCTGATCATCCTCGCCGGATCGCTGATCGCGGTTCTGACCTTCGGGCCGCGCTCGGCCATGGGGTTCTTCCAGTTGCCGATGCTCGCCGACACCGGCTGGGACCGGACAACCTTCGGGCTGGCCATGGCGTTCCAGAATCTGGCCTGGGGTGTGAGCCAGCCCTTCTTCGGCGCGATTGCCGATAAATACGGGGCCTGGCGGGTGCTGGCCTTTTCCGGTCTGGTCTATGCCGGTGGACTTGTCATCATGGCCCATGCCGATGCGCCGATCTGGCTGCATATCGGCGGCGGCGTCATGGTCGGTCTCGGCGTTGGATCCGGCTCCTTCAGCATCCTGCTGTCGGCCTTTGCCCGCAACGTCACGCCGCAGCAGCGTTCCATGGCGTTTGGCATCTGCACGGCCGCAGGTTCCGCCGGCATGTTCCTGTTTGCGCCGCTGAGCCAGGGGCTGATTTCGGCCTATGGCTGGTCCGACAGCCTTGTCTATATGGGCATTCTGATGCTGCTGGTGCCGCTGTTTGCGATCCCTCTTCGGGGCAATTCGTCGTCCGGCAGCCAGAAGGAAGTGCTCTACAAGCAGTCGATCGGCGAGGCGCTGAAAGAGGCGCTGAGCCACAAGAGCTACCTGCTCCTGGTCACCGGCTTCTTCGTCTGCGGCTATCAGGTGGCCTTCATCACCGCGCATTTTCCGGCCTATATCGGCGATCTCGGCATCGATGCGCGTTATGCGGTGATCGCGCTGGCGCTGATCGGCTTCTTCAACATCATCGGTTCGCTCGCCGCTGGCGTCATCGGCCAGCGATATTCGAAACCCTATTTCCTCGCATACATCTATATAGGCCGGTCGATTACCGTCACCGCCTTCCTGCTTTTGCCGCAATCGCCGACCTCGGTCATCATCTTCGCCGCCGTCATGGGCCTGCTCTGGCTATCGACGGTGCCGCCGACCAATGCGCTGGTCGCGATCATGTTCGGCACGCGGCATCTGGGGCTTCTGGGTGGCGTCGTGTTTCTGTCGCACCAGATCGGCTCGTTCCTTGGTGTCTGGATGGGCGGCTATCTCTATGACCGGTTCGGATCCTATGATCCGGTCTGGTGGCTGGGGGTGGCCCTTGGCCTGTTCGCGGCGGTTGTGCATTGGCCGATTGCGGAAAAGCCGGTCGAGCGTCCGGCCATGGTCTGAGCGTCGAAAATCTTGCTTCTCGCAGAAAGTGCGGGAAGCATTCTTGAAAAGCGTCACAAAACTTTCTAAATCTCATCCACCGGCCCTGCCGGTTTTCTTTTGATCCTATTATGCTCAATTTGAGCAAAATAGGCTTTGCCACCGGGAGGGTGGCGGAAGGGAGAGGCCGATGACCACTTCACAGCGGCTCGAAAACACAATCACCCCGACACTTGGCCCAGTCTCGGCGGCAGAGCGATTTGGCGTTATCGAGCGCCCGGACCTGACCTTCACGCCAGCGATCGCGCGCGAGACGGAGCATCTGTACGAGCGGGTGAAACAGTTCATCCCCGCTTTCGAATGGCCAGTCTATGCGCCCTATGTCCACGCCATCAACCGGATCAAGAAGGAACGCGGCGCCGTCATCCTGGCGCATAACTACCAGACGCCGGACATCTTCCATTGCGTCGCCGATATCGTCGGCGACAGTCTGCAGCTGGCGCGCGACGCCACCAGAGTGGATTCCGAAATCATCATCCAGTGCGGCGTGCACTTCATGGCCGAGACCTCCAAGCTGCTCAATCCGGAAAAGACCGTGCTCATTCCGGACGGCAAGGCCGGCTGCTCGCTGTCGGAATCGATCACCGGCGCCGATGTTAGGCTTTTGAAGGAGCGTTATCCGGGCGTGCCTGTTGTCACCTATGTCAACACATCGGCCGACGTGAAGGCCGAGACCGACATTTGCTGCACCTCGTCCAATGTTCTCGCCGTCATCGAAAGCCTCGAGAGCGACACGGTGCTCTGCATTCCGGATGAATACCTGGCGATGAACGTTGCCAAGCAGACGAAAAAGAAGATCCTTACCTGGAAGGGCCACTGCGAGGTGCACGAACGTTTCACGGCGGCCGAACTGCTGGCGTACAAAGAGGCCGATCCGACCATCGAGATCATCGGACATCCGGAATGCCACCCGGATGTCATTGCCGTCTGCGATTTCGCCGGCTCGACCTCGGGCATGATCAATTACGTCAAGAACAAGCGTCCGGCCCGCGTTCTGCTGGTGACCGAATGCTCGATGGCATCGAATATCCAGGCGGAAATCACGGGCGTCGATTTCATCAAGCCCTGCAATCTCTGTCCGCACATGAAGCGCATCACGCTGCCGAAGATCCTCGACAGCCTTTTGTTCATGACGGAGGAAGTGCGTGTTGATCCGACGATTGCCGGCCGTGCCAGGCTTGCCGTCGAGCGGATGGTGAATTTGAAGCAGTAGGGGCGAGCCCAGCACTGCCTCTTCTCCCCGGCGGGGAGAAGGTGGCCCGAAGGGCCGGATGAGGGGGAGCCACGCAAACAGAGTTTGCGGCAAGCCCCCTCATCGCCTCGCAATGCTCGGCACTTCTCCCCGCAGGGGAGAAGAGGGATGGAGAAAGACAATGCTGACCGACCATTTTCGCCCGCAATCCTTCAACGGCATCGACGACATCGTTATTGTCGGTGGCGGTCTTGCCGGCCTGTTCTGTGCGCTGAAGCTCTCCCCGCGCCCGGTGACCGTTCTTGCCGCCGCGCCGATCGGCCACGGCGCGTCTTCGGCCTGGGCGCAGGGCGGCATTGCGGCTGCCATGGGGCTGGGTGACACGGTCGACAAACATGTCGCCGATACGCTGATTGCCGGTGCCGGTATCGTTGATGAGAAGATGACCCGCATGATGGTGCAGGAGGGGCCGGCCCGCATCCATGATCTCTTGGACTACGGCGTTCCCTTCGACCGGGACCTCGAGGGCAAGCTGCTCTTGTCGCGTGAGGCGGCGCATTCGGAGCGGCGTATCGTCCGGGTCAAGGGCGACATGGCCGGCAAGGCGATCATGGAGGCGCTGATAGCAGCCGTGCGCAAGACGCCGTCGATCCGCGTGCTCGAAGGTTATGTCGTCGAGGAACTGGTGCGCGAGGGGCGCTTCATCTCGGGGGTTATTGCCAGGCCCGATGCCGGCCAGTCGAAGAAGCGCGTGTCGTTTCCGGCGCGTGCCGTCGTGCTTTGCTCGGGCGGCGTCGGCCATCTCTTTGCCGTCACCACCAATCCGACCGAGGCGAGCGGCCAGGGCGTCGGCATGGCCGCACGCGCCGGCGCGATCATCGCCGATCCGGAATTCGTGCAGTTCCACCCGACCGCCATCAATATCGGCCGCGATCCGGCGCCGCTCGCCACCGAGGCACTGCGCGGCGATGGTGCGCACCTGATCAATGCGAGCGGCCACCGTTTCATGCTCGATATTCACCCGGACGGCGAGCTTGCGCCGCGCGACATCGTCTCGCGCGGCGTCTTTGCCGAGGTTCAGGCCGGGCGCGGTGCCTTCCTCGATTGCACGAAGGCTGTCGGGGCGCATTTCGCCGAAGCGTTTCCGACTGTCTACGCGTCCTGCATGGCCGCCGGCATCTATCCGGCTACACAGCCAATCCCGGTCGTGCCGGCCGTGCATTATCACATGGGCGGCGTGCTGACCGATGGCGAAGGCCGCACCTCGATCGACGGCCTGTGGGCGGCGGGCGAGGTGACCTCGACCGGCGTGCACGGCGCCAACCGGCTGGCGTCGAACTCCTTGCTCGAAGCCGTGGTCTTTGCCGCGCGCATCGCCGAAAATATCAAAGGCATGCTTCCGGAACCGAAGATGACCGATTGGGGACAGAATGCCGGTGAAAACGACGATCCCGTCACGCTCGAGGACAGCCCGTCTTTGACGCGGCTGCGCCAAACCATGAGCGCCAATGTCGGCGTTATCCGCTCCCGCGACAGCCTGGTTCGGGCCATCCGCGAGATTGCCGCTCTGGAACGGGGCAATACGCGGCTGCGGCTGACCAATATCCTGACGACCGCTAAGCTGATCACGACGGCTGCATACCTGCGCACGGAAAGCCGCGGCGGCCACTACCGTTCCGACTGCCCGGACACGGTTGCCGGCTGGAAGCACCGGACATTCATCACGCTTGCCGAGGCAGACCGCGTGGTGGCCGAGGTTGCGGAAACGGAAGTTGTTTAAGAGCTTTCTTCTCCCCAGCGGGGAGAAGGTGGCCCGAAGGGCCGGATGAGGGGGAGCCAAACATGCGAAATGTGCCGCCCCGCCCCCTCATCGCCTCGCATACGCTCGGCACTTCTCCCGCTGGGAAGAAGAGGAAGCCTCGTTATTTTGACACTGAAAGAAACCGCCAATGACACCAACCGCCCTTCGCCCCGAATTGCCGCCTCTGATGATCGAGGATCAGGTGCGGGCTGCCTTGATCGAGGATCTCGGACGTGCCGGTGACATCACCACCTATGCGACCATCGCGCCGGAAAGGACGGCCACGGCGGCGATGAATTCGCGCGAGCAGGGCGTGGTGGCGGGTATGGAACTGGCCCGCAGCGCCTTTCGCCTGATCGATCCGACGCTGCGTTTCGAGGCGCTGGCGCGTGATGGCGATGCGGTCTCGCCAGGCACGGCGCTGGCGCGGATTTCCGGCCCGGCCCGCGGTCTGCTGTCAGCCGAGCGCGTGGCGCTGAATTTCCTTATGCACCTGAGCGGCATCGCCACCTATACTGCGAAATTCGCAGCCGAGATCGCCCATACGCGGGCGAAGGTCTGCTGCACCCGCAAAACCATCCCCGGCCTGCGGGCGCTGGAAAAATATGCGGTGCGACTGGGCGGCGGCTCCAACCACCGCTTCGGCCTTGATGATGCGGTGCTGATCAAGGACAACCACATCGCCGTCTCCGGCGGCGTGGCCGAGGCCGTGCACGCAGCGCGCGCCTATGTCGGCCATCTGGTCCGAATCGAGATCGAGGTGGACGGGCTGGACCAGATGCGCGCCGCACTGACCGCCAGTCCCGACGTCATCCTGCTCGACAATATGGGCCCGAACCGGCTGCGCGAGGCCGTCGCCATCAATGCCGCGCACTTTAACCTGTCTCCCGCGGACTATCCGTCGGACACGCGCCGGACCAGACTGGAAGCCTCGGGCAACGTCAGTATCCAGACCATCCGTGCCATTGCCGAAACCGGCGTGGATTACATCTCCACGTCCAAGATCACCATGGCGGCGCCGACGCTCGATATCGGGCTGGATATGGTGATCGGCGGTTGATTCACACACGATAGGTGGCTTGGACCATATAGACGCCGGAACAGGTGCAGGTGTCGGGCGTTGTCCTCCTTTAGTGGGAAAAGGAGATCTCCATGAAGGCGCTGCTCTCAACGGTCGCAACAATGTTACTGATCGCGACGCCGCTGGCCGCCCAGCAGAGTTCACAGACGGCCATCGCCAATTTCGTCGGCAAGGATGGCAAGGAAAATGGGCGTGCGGCGCTCACCGATGCGGACAAGGGCGTCCTGATCGAACTCGAAGTGTCGGATCTTCCGCCCGGGACGTGGGTGGCTTTTCACGTGCATGAAAGCGGGAAATGCGATCATGCGGAAGGTCACAAGTCGGCCGGCGCGCACTTCAATCCGGCCAAAGTTGAGCATGGCTTTCTGGCCGCGACGGGTCCGCACGCCGGTGACATGCCGAACCAGTATGTCGGGCAGGATGGCGTGATGCGTGCCCAGGTCTTCAACAGCTTCGTAAGTCTTGACGAGGCAAACAACGGCATCCGCGGACGGGCTCTGATGATCCACGCAAAGGCGGATGACAATCGCAGCCAGCCGGCGGGCGATGCCGGCGACCGTCTCGCCTGCGCCGTGATCGAATAGCGGGACACTATCGGCCGCCGACTTTCAGGCCCGGCGCCGGGCGCTCGTCCAGAATCTGGCGCCGGAACCGGAAGAGAGCCGCCGGCCGGCCGCCGGTGGCTGATGTCAGCATGCCGGTCGGCTCGACCAGTTCCGCGCCCTCGACCAGGCGGCGAAAATTCTGCTTGTGCAGGTGCCGGCCGGAGATCGCCTCGACGGTGGCCTGCAGGTCCGTCAGCGTGAACTCCGGCGGCATCAGTTCGAAGATCACAGGTCGGTACTTGATCTTGCCGCGCAACCGGGCGATGGCGGTTGCAACGATGCGGCGGTGATCGTGTCGCATTGCCTGGCCGGTTGCGAACGACGCGCCGGATGCAGCCCGACCGTCGATGACCGCTTCGCCGACGAGGCCCGCTTCGTAAAGCAGTTCGTAGCGTTCCAGCACCCGTTCTTCGTCCCAGGGGAAATCGTCGAGCCCAAAGGCAAGCCGGATGCGTGTGCGCCGGAGCGGCAGGCCAGATGTCTCGTCGCGTCTCGCCTGCTTTTCCCAGGCCGCAAGTGCCGGCAGGATATGCCGGTCGATCAGCGTCGGTCGCCCTTGCCGCCAGTCTTCCCATGGGAGGTAGCTATACCAGTCACGCCAGTGCGCGCCGGCTTCCGTCAGCCGCACCGTGCTCTCGGTGTCGGTCCGGGTCAGGGCCAGATACCCGACCGATACGACATGCAGGCCGCTTTCTCCGGGAAAGCGATGCCGCCCGCGATCGCCGAACGTATAGAGCTGTTCGATATAGCCGAGATCGAGCGCCGTCTGCTGCTCGACCCTTTCCCGCAGGCTGGTTTCAAACGTGCGATGCCGGGCGGGATCAAAGGGACCAAACGGCAATCCGTCGCGGCCATCGCCGCTTTCGTTGCCGACGGCGAGGATGCGCGGACTGCGGTTGGCAACCGAGACCACGGCCGCATTCAGGCCGATTTCCACCGTCATCGGCACCGCGTCAGTGGGCATCGGTCGAGACCTGCGGCTGGATGGAGAGAACGAAGGGTGCATTGCCATCGGCGTCCGCGCCACGACCAATGGCTTTTATGGCCGCGATCAACCGGCCCTGACGGCCAAGCAGATGGTCGCCGATCTCGATCAGGCGGCTGTTGGGCGTAGCAAAGGCCGACGATGCACGAAGCCTCAGCGCCAGAGCGTAATCGTCCTGATCGGGCTCCACGGCAAGGGCGGCGATTGCGGCAGCGGCGGGCGAGCGCGACACGCCCATCCAGCAATGCACCAGAAGTGGCGTCGCCCTGTCCCAGCTGCGGGAAAAGTCGATCACCGCCGCTACGTGCTCTTCCTGCGGTGCAATCAGTCCGCCTGCCGTCTTGCCGGTCGCGCCGAAGGTGATGTCGTTGAGGCCAAGCACCAGATGCCGGCTGGCCGAAATAACGGCCGGGCGATGAAAGGCCTGCCCCTTGGCAAGCAGGCTGACCATATCGCGGCAGCCGTGGCGGACAGCCATCTCGGCAATGCGGGACAAGGGGGCAACGACGATATGCGGCATCTCAGGACACCACTGAAGCATGGGCGCGCTCGGCCTCGATGGCAGCAAAGCGCGCGGCAAACAGGCGCTGCGCCTCGATTGCCGGCAGCGGGTCGATCGGGATCATCTCGCGGGTAATGCCGCGCGGTTGGCCGAAGAATTTTCGCGCTTCCTCCAGCGAAAATCCGGCCAGCACCGTCGCTTCGAAATAGGCTGCGACCTGATCGGCCTTTTTGATCCTGTCCTTTACATCCGCCGGCGTCAGTGCCGGCAGGCCGAAGCGCAGGTGGATGGCGCCTTCCAGCCGCTTTTCGACAGCCTTGTAGCCACCGCCGACCACGGCCTTGAACGGTGAGATCATGTCGCCGATCACATATTCCGGCGCGTCATGCAGCAGCGCCATCAGGCATTCATCCGCCGTGCAGCGGTTCAAGCGCCGGAAGATTTCCTCGACGACGAGGCTGTGCTGGGCAACGGAAAAGGCATGGTCACCCTCCGTCTGGCCGTTCCAGCGGGCGACACGGGCCAGGCCATGGGCGATGTCGCCCAGTTCGACGTCCAGCGGCGATGGATCGAGCAGGTCGAGGCGCCGGCCGGAAAGCATGCGCTGCCAGGCCCGGGCTGAGGCACCGGCAGACATCAGGCGCTCGCTTCTTCGGACGCGATCGGGAAGGTGAGGCCGGACCATGCCGGCAGGCTGAGCGTCACCGCCACGTCGCCGGCGAGGATCGGTTCGCTCTTAGCGATCGCTTCGCCGGCCTTGTCGATACGCAGGATGGCAAGGCCGCTCTGGTCAAGCACGCTGCCAAGCATGCCGATCGGGCGGCCGTTGGCGGTGATTGCCGTCCCGGTCTCCGGCAAGGTCGTTGCTGCGCGGACGATCACCACGCGGCGACGTGCCGTGCCTCGGTGCTGCATGCGCGAAACGACTTCCTGCCCGACATAGCAGCCCTTCTTGAAGGAAAGACCGCCGTTGAAATCCATCAGGACATCATGTGGAAAGGCATCCTGCAGCGCATAATCCGCGCCGGAAACGGCGATGCCACTCTCGATCCGCAAGCGGTCGTAGGCGTCGATAGCCGAGCTTGTGCCGTCATTCGGCGCGTCATAGCGACGGAATACGGTTTCGCCGGCGCGGGCAAAGCGCATGTCGCGCAGTCCGCTTTCGCCATCGGCATCACCAAGCGTAACGGACACCGATGCCGGAGAGACAAGCGCCAGCGTCACCGGTGCGCGCAGCTTATACATCGTCAGGCGCTTCAGCAGGCCTTCGCCCTGCTCGACACCGGTTTCAAGCCGTATTGCAGCCTCGCCATCGCGGGAGACCAGAAAATCGAACAGGATCTTGCCCTGCGGCGTCAGAAGCGCGCCGGGCAGCACCTCGCCTGGCGCGAGTTTGCCAAGGTCGGTGGTGATCAGGTTCTGCAGGAAGCTTTCGGCTTCCGGCCCGGACACAGTGACGATGGCACGGCCTGGAAGAGGGATTGTGTAAAGGGAGGGCATGGTCTTCATCCTGATCTGTTACGGAAACAGGTAGATTCTCGCACGCTTGCGGGCAAGCGCTTTGCGGTCGTGTCAGTCGCCGGCGACGAAAAATTTCCACTGGCCATCGACGGTGATGCCGACGCGGTAGAAGTTGTAGCTGCCGAATTCCTGCATCTCTGTAAAGTCGCCTGCCGTCACCAACCGGAACAGATCGACCTTTTCCGGCGCCGTCAGGGAGGCGAGCGGCTTTTCCGCGAAATACGGCCAGACATACATGGCATCCGGCGTGCCCTTGTCGACCTCGACGAAACCTGTCGACAGAAGGTCCAGCAGGATCGCCAGGATTTCGACCCCCTCGCCATCGCCGGAAAGTCCTTTCAGGGCGGCGATCGGATCATCCTCGCCTTCGGTGATGCTGACCTGGGTCTGCGTCTCGCCCTTGCCCAGCAGCGGACGCAGGCGCTCGATATCGCCGGATGCTGCCGCTTCGACGATCAGTTCGCGCATCCGGGCGACGGCCTGCGGGATTTTCGAAATGTCGGAGAGCACCTCGACCGGCGCCTGGGGCTCGAGCTGGTCGTCGCCATCGTTGAGCGCCTTGTTGACGAGCGGATCGGGCAGGGGGATTTCCAGCGGCGCATCGTCGGCCGGTTCGTCGCCGTCCACGGGCTTTTCAGGCGCAGTGTCCTGCGCCGCCTGGCCCGGGATGGTCCTGAGTTCGCTGAGCGCAAATGCGGGCTGGGCAGGCTGCAACGACAAAAGCGAGACGGTTGCGAACAGGAGCGCACCGAGGCGAACCGCGATGATCCGGTTGGCGTTGGTCTGGCGTGTCATGACAGCCTCGAAGGTTACTGCAGCGTCCGTTCCGGCGAAAATTCTCCGGCAAGCATACGCGCGCGAAGTGATTCGAGCATGGATTCGGCACCGCCTTCGCCATGCAGGCGGATCGTTTCGCGCATGGCCAGCGCAATGGCGGCATCGGCAATGATTTCCGGCTCGATGCCATCAGCCATTCCATCCGCCCACGCTTCATTCTGATGTTCGAGCGCAGCCTGCATTTTTTCATGGACGATCATGTCGTCGATGTCATTCAGGCTCGGTTCCATCATACGTTCCATGCAGATTTCACGCTCTTTACTCGCACCGGCAAATCACCCGGCGCCACTTCTTACCACTCTCTTAATATCATTAGCAGCCTTTTCCCAAAACGACACGGGGTCCTGAAGAAAGAGGTTAATTTCCGCTTAATTTCCAAATCGCGCGACTATTTCCGAAGCAAGTGTTGCCCCTTCGGCACGGTATCGCTGCTCGGCAACAACCGCAGGTTCCGTGCAGGTCGTATACACGGAGGCAAACGTGCGGTAGCCCCGGTTAAACGCGGCCGTGAAACGCTCGCGCCGCCGGACCTCGTTTTCCGCCTCCTTGTCGATCAATTGCTGCATGGCCTGCCGCCAGCCCTCGTCGCCTTCGCCCTTGCAGAGCGTGCGCAGATACTGGACCGAGCCGAGAATTTCCGAAAGCCGGACCAGTTGCGGATCGTAGGGCGCCGGCTTTTCCTCGGCGACAACAGGCGTTTCCAAGGGCGTGTCCGATGCGGGCTTTGTGTCTTGCGCGCGGGCTATGGAAGGCAAAAGCAAGAGCGCGCAGGCCAAAAATGAGCAGGCCAAAAGCGCGCGGGCTTGCGTATGGAACGTCAATAGATTGCTTGTCATGCGCTTTCGCCTTGCAGTTTCGCCACGCAATGGCGCACGCTGTCCGGCACGGGCAGAGTGAGGATTTCGTCCGGCGTGTACCAGCCGATTGCGGCTGCGTCGTCGCCGGCGACCGCCGTTGTTTCGGGATCGGCATCGACGGTGAAAACCGAGAGAAAGAAATGGCGGGCCGTGACGCCATCCGCTGTCTGCGGTGGCAGGTCGTAGGTTTCAAATAGGACCGCATTGTGCGCCGCGATCCCGGTTTCTTCCCAAAATTCACGCAAAGCCGTCTCTGCCGGCGTCTCGCCTGGTTCCGCCCGCCCGCCGGGAAAGGCGAACATATCTGCCGATGGCGGGTTGGCGCGTCGCACGAGAAGATAGCGGCCGCCGCGTTTTAGGATGGCGGAGGAGGCGAGCTGCGGCGATGCGGGCATTTTCAAATCCGGTGCTTTCAAATCGTTGACCCACCTTATGCGAAATGCCATTTGAATGTCATGTGCGGACGATTTGCGCTGACAGCAAGCCCGAGAGACTTGCAGGATATATTCGGTCTTCTGGATGTCGAGGGATTTCCGGCGCGCTACAATATCGCGCCGACGCAGCCGATCCTCATCGTCATGGCCGGCGAGCGCGCCAGCCCCGGCAGCAACCTTCCCGAACGCAAGGCCATTCTCGTTCGCTGGGGGCTGACGCCGTCCTGGGTCAAGGACCCGCGGGATTTTCCGCTTCTGATCAACGCCCGTGCCGAAACGGCTGCGGAGAAGGCATCCTTCAAGGCGGCCATGCGCCATCGTCGAATCTTGGTGCCGGTCTCCGGATTCTACGAATGGCACCGGCCGTCCAAGGAAAGCGGCGATCCCTCGCAGGCCTACTGGATCCGGCCGCGCAAAGGCGGTGTCGTCGCCTTTGCCGGATTGATGGAAACCTGGGCCTCGGCCGATGGCTCCGAGGTCGATACGGCGGCGATCCTGACGATTGCCGCCAATGCCGCGATCGGCGAGATCCACGACCGCATGCCAGTGGTGATCAAGCCGGAGGATTTTTCCCGCTGGCTCGATTGCCGCACGCAGGAACCGCGCGACGTCGCGGACCTGATGGTGCAGGCCGACGACGATTATTTCGAGGCGATCGCCGTCTCCGACAAGGTCAACAAGGTGGCGAATGTCGGGGAGGACCTGCAGACGCCGGTGACGCCACGCCCACGACGCGACGCCCAGCCTCAAGCCGCGCCGAAATCGACACAGCTTTCCCTGTTTTGATATCGTCAGGCGATGAACGGCAGGCTTGCCGTCAGGCCGGCAGCTTGGTCTTCGGCGTTGCCTTGACCGGCTTCTTCTTCACCTGCAGGGCAGCCGCCAGAACGGCTTTCAGGCCAAGCGGGCGATATTGTTCGACAAGGCTTTCCGCCTGTCGCGGGCTCTTCTTGTCGGTCTTGATGCCGGACATTTCAAACTCTCCTATAATGCTTCCCTAGGTCGGGTTGCTTCATTCTCGGATCTTTCCCCGAAAACGGCTTCCCTGATTGTTCCGGAGGAAACAGGCCGGATGAGACGGCGTTGCTTCCTGCGGATTCCGGTTGCTCCAGATAAGCGCAATCATGACAAAACAATGACGCTTTGGCCAGTATCGCAACATATCGAACTTGCGCGTTGCTGACCCCCTTGACCGCACCCCTTGCAGGCGCGATAACGCTGACCATGAAAACGATCATCTGCATCTGCCGGATCATTATTCGCTAGCGCTCCGCTGGCCCGGCCGTTTTCGTCTCCCAAAAACCAAGATGACAAACGCGACTGGCCAGCCGGACGGCTGACGTTTGACCGACGACGGATTCTGGAATGGAGCCGGATTTAAATGGAGATTGGAATGGAAGACCTGCCGGCATTGAAACTCTACAACACGCTGACGCGGGAGAAGGTCGAGTTCCAGCCGATCGATCCAAAGAATGTCCGCATGTATGTCTGCGGTCCGACGGTCTATGATTTCGCCCATATCGGCAATGCGCGACCCGTCATCGTCTTCGACGTGCTCTACCGGCTGCTGCGCCATGTCTATGGCGAGGCAAACGTCACCTATGCCCGCAACATCACCGATGTCGATGACAAGATCAATGCGCGGGCGCTACGGGATTTTCCGAACTTGCCGCTGAACGAGGCGATCCGCGCCGTCACTGAAAAGACCGAGACGCAGTTTCTCGATGATGCAAAGGCGCTCGGCTGCATCGAGCCGACGCACCAGCCGCGGGCGACCGACAACATCGCGCAAATGATCGAGATTATCGAAAAGCTGATCGCCAAGGGCCATGCCTATGTGGCGGCCGGCGAAGTGCTGTTCGACACAAAATCCATGGCAGATTACGGCCAGCTTTCAAAGCGACCGCTGGACGAGCAGCAGGCCGGCGCCCGCATCGCGGTCGAGGCGCACAAGAAGAACCCGCAGGATTTCGTGCTCTGGAAGCTCTCCTCCGACAACGAACCCGGCTGGGAAAGCCCATGGGGTCGCGGCCGCCCGGGCTGGCATATCGAATGCTCGGCGATGAGCGAGCGCTACCTCGGCCAGACTTTCGACATCCATGGCGGCGGGCTCGATCTGATCTTCCCGCACCACGAAAACGAAATCGCCCAGTCGCGCTGCGCCCATGGCACGCCGGTCATGGCCAATGTCTGGATGCACAACGGCTTCCTGCAGGTCGAGGGCCGCAAGATGTCGAAGTCGGACGGCAATTTCGTCACGATCCAGGAGTTGCTGCACACGGAGAAATTCGGCGGCCGCAAATGGCCGGGCGAAGTGCTGCGACTGGCCATGCTGATGACGCATTACCGCGAGCCGATCGATTTTTCGATCAAGCGGCTGGAGGAGGCTTATCGAATTTTGAAACGGTGGTATCTGCTCGCTGATCAATCTGATCCAAATATTAAGCCATCGGTGGACCATGAGGTCATCGCAGCATTGTCGGATGATCTTGATACATCGACAATGATCGCGAGACTGCACGCCCTATACAAAGAAGCGGACGATTTTCCTGAAACCCTTGCTGTGACCTTGGAGCATTTGGGTCTTTGGAGCCGATCAACCAATATTTTCCCGAAGCATGAAGCCGCCGTAAATAAAATTATGGAAGACATTGAGTTGCGGCGGAAAATTGAGGCGCGCCTCGAACTACTTGCGGCCAAAAACTTCGCCGAAGCCGACAAGATTCGGGACGACCTGCTGGCGCAGGGCATCCAGCTCAAGGACGGCAAGGACGCGGCAACCGGCGAGCGCGTGACGACGTGGGAGGTCAAGCGGTAAACTTGTTTGTTGAAGCGTGATGGCATATGTTCAGGCATATGCCAAAGGAGGTCGTTGTGGGTGTGACCGAAGTCAATCAGGAACGCGAGGTAAAGCTCTTTCGCAACGGCCGCAATCAGGCCGTTCGCATCCCTGTGGAGTTCGAACTCCCCGGCAACGAGGCGATCATGCGTAAGGAAGGCGACCGGCTGATCATCGAGCCGAAAAAGAAGAGCGGTTTGATTGAGTGGCTCCGCGCGCAGGAACCGTGGGACGAAGAGTTTCCTGATCTTGATGAGGAAACGCTACCGCTTGAGGATGTCGATCTGTGAGCACGTGGCTCTATATGCTCGACACGAATATGGTGTCGCATATGCTCCGCGCGCCGGATGGCGCCGTGGCGCGCCGTGTTGAATCCGTCGGAAGCGACAAGCTTTGCATCAGTGCGATTGTCGCATCTGAACTCGGCTACGGTGCGGTGAAAAAACGATCGGAGCGCCTGTCGTCGCTGATCGAAAACATCCTCGAACGCCTTGACATCGTGGACTATGGGGCTGCGGCGACCGCGCATTACGCCGACATTCGAGATCAGCTCACCCGCGAAGGCAATCTCATCGGTCCCATGGATCTCCTGATCGCTGCACATGCTCGAGCCTTGGGCTTAATTCTGGTCACTGACAATACCGGCGAGTTTTCGCGGGTGCACGGGCTCACGCTTGAAAACTGGGTTTCAGACCAGGAGATTGTGCCATGACCAACCCTATCCAAACCGGCGGCTGCCAGTGCGGCGCCGTCCGCTTCCATGTCGCGGGCGCGCTCGGCGATGCCTCGGTCTGCCATTGTCGTATGTGCCAGAAGGCGTTCGGCAATTTCTATGCGCCGCTCGTCTCCTTGCACAATGCAACGCTCACCTTTACACGCGGCGAACCCAAATATTTCCAGTCCTCGAATGCCGTCAAGCGCGGCTTCTGCGGCGAGTGCGGCACGCCGCTGTGCTACGAGGCGCCGGATGGCGTCGGCCTCGCGATCGCGGTGTTCGATGATCCGGAAACCATCGTGCCGAAGATCCAGTGGGGCATAGAGGCCAAGCTCTCCTATGTCGATCATATCCCGCAGCTGCCGGGCGAGGACACCATGGCCGATCAGGATGCAGCCACCTTTCTCGCGACGCTCGTATCCTACCAGCATCCCGACCACGACACCGAAACCTGGCCACCGGAGCGAATTGCATGAGCGCGACCACAACGAAAGGCGGCTGCCAGTGCGGCGCCGTGCGTTACCGCGCTGAAGGCGATATCGGCTATCCGCATGTCTGTCATTGCCGCATGTGCCAGAAGGCAGCCGGCAATTATTTCATGCCGCTCGGCGGCGTCTCGCGTGAGAACTTTGCGCTGACGCGCGGATCGCCATCATGGTTCCAGTCGTCGCATCTGGTGCGTCGTGGCTTCTGCGGGCAATGCGGAACGCCGCTGTTTTACGATTCACCCGAGGCGCCGTCCATCAACATCACGCTCGGTTCGCTGGACAACCCGGCAGCATGGCCGCCGGTCATGCAGTCCAATCTCGAAAACCGCATGCCGTGGTCTCATCTTCTCCACGACCTGCCGATCGAACCGCCGGCGCAAGACGACAGCCGCGAGCAGGGGATTGCGAAATCCACCTGCCAGCACCCCGATCACGATACCGAAACCTGGCCACCGGAGGGATAAGATGACAGAGACCGTTCGAACCGGAGGCTGCCAGTGCGGCGCCGTGCGTTTTCGCATTCATGGCGCGCTCGGCCGCCCGTCGATCTGCCATTGCCGCATGTGCCAGAAGGCCTTTGGCGGCTTCTTCGGGCCGCTGGTGACGGCGCCCGAGAATGGCCCCGAAAGCGGGACGGAGTGGACGCGCGGCGCGCCGAGCTATTTCCAGTCCTCGATCAACATTGCCCGCGGCTTCTGCGCCGCCTGTGGCACGCCGCTGACCTACAAACACCCCGGCGGTCTCGAAATCGCTATCGGCGCCTTTGACGATCGTTCAGACCTGATGCCCCAGATCCAGGTGAATTTCGCCGCCCGCAATGCCTGGGTGACCGAGATCTTCGACCAGCCGGTGCATGAGGATCCCGATTTCTACATGCGCCAGGAAGCGACCATCTCCTTCCAGCATCCGGATCACGACACTGAAGTTTGGCCGCAGTTTCCCGACGCCTGAGCGCCGCAACGACCATTGAATATCTGACTTGAAAGCAGACAGCATGACCGAAATTCTTCGCACGCTCTATCCGGAAATCGAACCCTATGCCTCGGGCCATCTCGATGTCGGCGATGGTCATGTCATTTACTGGGAGCGCTCCGGTACATCAGGCGCAAAGCCGGCTGTCTTCCTGCATGGCGGCCCGGGCGGCACGATTTCCCCCAAGCATCGCCGCCTGTTCGACCCGAAGCTTTACGACGTGACACTGTTCGACCAGCGGGGTTGCGGCAACTCCACTCCGCATGCCGAACTGGAGGCCAACACCACCTGGCATCTGGTTGAGGATATCGAGCGGTTGCGCGAAATGGCCGGTGCCGAGAAATGGCTGGTCTTCGGCGGCTCCTGGGGTTCGACGCTGGCGCTTGCCTATGCGCAGAAGCACCCGGAGCGGGTCTCCGAACTCGTCGTGCGCGGCATCTACACGCTGACCAAGGCCGAGCTCGACTGGTACTATCAGTTTGGCGTCTCGGAAATGTTTCCCGACAAATGGGAGCGCTTCATCGCGCCGATCCCGGAGAACGAGCGCCATGAAATGATGCTCGCCTATCACCGGCGGTTGACCAGCGAGGACAGTGCGACGCGCCTGGCCGCGGCCAAGGCCTGGAGCATCTGGGAAGGCGAGACGATCACGCTTCTGCCGGAGCCCGCCACCTCGACGCCGTTCGAGGACGAGGATTACGCCCACGCCTTCGCCCGCATCGAAAACCACTTCTTCGTCAACGCCGGCTGGCTGGAGGAGGGGCAATTGCTGCGCAACGCCCACAAACTCCACGGCATCCCCGGCGTCATCGTCCACGGCCGCTACGACATGCCATGCCCGGCGAAATATGCCTGGGCGCTGCACAAGGCCTGGCCGGACGCGGAGTTCCACCTGATCGAAGGGGCAGGGCATGCTTATTCCGAACCCGGCATTCTCGACCGACTGATCCGGGCGACGGATGGGTTTGTGGGGAAGGTGTGATGATAGCTTTTGTTTTTCAAAATTATGCGGCGCGCTCCCTCTTCTCCCCAGCGGGGAGAAGGTGGCGCAAAGCGCCGGATGAGGGGGGCCGAAGGCAACCTCTTTTCGGCTCCGGCTTCGCCGTCGCCCCCCTCATCGCCTCGCTTTACTCGGCTCTTCTCCCCGCTGGGGAGAAGAGGGAGCAAGCCTCCCGACCGAATCCGAAATTTCTCTGTTCCTTGGGGCAGCCCGTATGACCCGCGAACGCATCTACCTTTTCGACACCACCCTGCGCGACGGCCAGCAGACGCCCGGCATCGATTTTTCCGTCGAGGACAAGATCGCCATCGCCACCATGCTGGATGCGTTCGGCGTGGATTATGTCGAGGGCGGTTATCCGGGTGCAAACCCGACCGATACAGAGTTCTTTCAGTCGAAACGCACGCAGAAAGCATCCTTTGTCGCCTTCGGCATGACCAAGCGCGCCGGGGTCTCCGCCTCCAACGACCCCGGGCTGGCGGCGATCCTGCAGGCGAAAAGCGACGCGATCTGTCTTGTCGCCAAGAGCTGGGACTATCATGTCCGCGTCGCTCTCGGCTGCACCAACGAGGAGAACCTCGAAAGCATCAGCGCCTCGGTTGCAGCCGTCGTCGAAAGCGGCAAGGAAGCGATGATCGACTGCGAGCATTTCTTCGATGGTTACAAAGCCAACCCGTCCTATGCACTGGCCTGCGCCAAGGCGGCCTATGATGCCGGTGCCCGCTGGGTCGTGCTTTGCGATACCAATGGCGGCACGCAGCCGCCGGAAATCCGCGATATCGTTTCATCCGTCATTGCAAGCGGCGTTCCGGGCGCCAGTCTGGGCATCCATGCCCACAATGACACGGGTCAGGCTGTCGCCAATTCGCTTGTCGCCGTCGAGGCCGGGGTCCGCCAGATCCAGGGCACGCTGAACGGCATCGGCGAACGTTGCGGCAACGCCAATCTCGTCACGCTGATCCCGACGCTGGCCTTGAAAGAAACCTATTCCAGCCGCTTCGAGACGGCGATCGATCCTGACCGCCTGCTGGAACTCACCAAGCTGTCGCATTCCTTCGACGAGCTACTCAACCGCTCGCCCGATCACCAGATGCCCTATGTCGGCGCCTCAGCTTTCGCAACAAAAGCAGGCATTCACGCCTCGGCACTGCTGAAAGACCCGCGCACCTATGAGCATGTGACACCAGAATCGGTCGGCAACCTGCGCAAGGTCATGGTCTCCGACCAGGGCGGCAAGGCCAATTTCATCAACGCGCTGAAGCGGCGCGGCATCCTCGTCGCCAAGGACGATCCGAAGCTCGACCAGCTGATCTCGATCGTCAAGGAACGCGAGGCGACGGGTTATGCCTATGAAGGGGCGGACGCCAGCTTTGCGATCCTTGCCCAGCGCGTTCTGGGTTCCGTGCCGGATTTCTTTAGGGTCGAAAGTTTTCGGGTCATGGTCGAGCGTCGTTTCGATGCCAACGGCAATTTGAAAACCGTATCGGAAGCCGTCGTCAAGGTCTCGATCGACGGCAAGACGACGATGTCCGTTGCGGAAGGCGGTCATGGGCCGGTCAATGCGCTCGATCTGGCCCTGCGCAAGGATCTCGGCAAATACCAGTCGGAAATCGAGGACCTCGAACTTGTGGACTACAAGGTCCGCATCCTCAATGGCGGCACCGAGGCGATCACCCGCGTGCTGATCGAATCGATGGATGGCACCGGCGCGCGCTGGTGGACGGTCGGCGTCTCCGACAACATCATCGACGCCTCGTTCCAGGCGCTGATGGATTCTGTCGTCTTCAAGCTGCTCAAGAACCGGGATCAGGCAGGGTTGGCCGCGGCGGAATAGGGATGGCTTGCGGGCTTGTGTAGACACTGTTAGATTTTGTCTACACAGGGAGAGTTTCGATGCCGCTCAACATTCGCAACGAGGACGTTAACCGGCTGGCAGAAAGACTGGCTGCGGTGAAGCGCGTCAACAAGACTGAGGCCGTCAAGCTTGCTTTGGAGAATGAACTGCGGCGGGCGGAACAAGCGGAGCCTTTGTGGGGGCGACTGAAACAGTTGCGCGACCGTATAGCTGTCACGCCCGATAGCGGCCTGAAAGCCGGCAAGGCATTTTTCGACGATCTCAGCGGGGAAGACTGAATGTTCGTTGATGCCTCTGCTATCATAGCTATCCTGACGGATGAGCCGGAAGGCAGGGCTTACGCGGAAGCGATGGATGGCGCACCGGAGCTTATATGCTCGGTTCTTGGGGTCTGGGAAGCAACCGTCGGCTTGTTTCGCAAAAAGATCATGTCTATGGACGACGCGGATGCACGGGTTCAGGAGTTTGTTAGAACGGCTGGAATTGTCGTCGTGCCGATCGCGGATCAGGACAGGAAGCTTGCATTGCGGGCCTTCGACCTTCACGGACGGCACCGCCATTCTGACGCAGATCGTAACAGAGCGCTCAACTTGGCAGACTGCTTTCATTATGCGACTGCTAAAGGCAGAAATGCTTCCATCCTCAGCAAAGACATTGGTTTTGCATTGACGGACGTCGCGATAGCCAAAGTGGATAAGTAGGTTATCCATCTCCTCGTGCCGCTTGGTGCATGAGAATTTCTGCTTCTTCCTTCACCGAAATGAATTGGTGCATTCATGCGCCGTGGCGTACCACCGTCCGAAACAGAACAGAAATTCGGGATGAAACGCCATGGCTGAAGCGAGCAAGACCACCGCGGTCTCCACGGGCGATTCGCCGCGCGGTTTTGCCTTTGCGCTGGCGGCCTATCTTCTGTGGGGTTTCCTGCCCTTCTTCATGAAGGCCGTTGCGCATATTCCGGCGTCCGAAGTGGTGGCGCATCGCATCGTCTGGTCCGTGCCGCTTGCCGGGATCGTCCTGATCGTCCTCGGGCGCACCGGCGATATCAAGCTGGCATTGCGCACGCCGCGAATGCTGACGATGGCGATGGTGACGGCCGTGCTGATCACCATCAACTGGGGCATCTATGTCTGGGCGATCGGTGCCGGGCGGGCGCTGGAAACCGCGCTTGGCTATTACATCAATCCGCTGTTTTCGATCTTCCTCGGCGCCGTGCTTTTGAAGGAAAAGCTTAACCCGGCACAGATGGTGGCGATCGGCCTGGCCGCCGTCGCGGTCGTGGTTCTCGCCTTCGATGCCGGTGGCTTGCCTTGGGTGTCGCTGGCGCTCGCCGTGTCCTGGGGCTTCTACGCCTTCTTCCGCAAGACGCTGCCGGTCGGCCCCAACCAGGGGTTCTTCCTCGAGGTCCTGCTACTCAGCGTACCGGCGATCGGCTATATCCTCTATCTGGAGGCGAGCGGGCAGGGGCATTTCGGCGACACCGGCACGGCCGATGTGCTCTGGCTGCTTGGCTGCGGCGTCGTCACTGCTATTCCGCTGATGATCTATGCCAACGGCGCCAAGCTTTTGCGGCTCTCGACCATCGGCATCATGCAGTATATCGCCCCGACGATGATTTTCGTGATCGCGGTTTTTGTCTTCCACGAGCCATTCGGCACGTCGAAGCTCATTGCCTTTTTGCTGATCTGGGCGGCACTCGCGGTCTATTCGACCTCGATGATCATGGAAAGCCGCGCCCGGCGCGCGGCTGTACCTCACCCGGCGGCGTGAACCTCACATCCGCTTGATGATCCCTGCCTCGCCGTCGCGATCGACCTCGCCGGCCCAATGCGCCATGATCGCCGGCACGATCTCTTCCGGGTCGTCGATGACGATCGGCTGGACCAGATGGGCGGTGTGGATGAAGCCGCTCTCCGCCATGTGACGGATCAGTTCCATCAAAGGATCCCAGAAGCCGCCGATATTGGCAAAGACCATCGGCTTGCGGTGACGGCCAAGCTGCGCCCAGGTCATGATCTCGATGATTTCTTCCAGCGTGCCGATGCCACCGGGTAACGTGACGAAGGCGTCGGCGCGTTCGAACATCTTGTGCTTGCGGTCGTGCATGTCGGGTGTGACGATCAGTTCGCTGAGCTGGCCGAGCGAATGCCGGGTGGCCTCCATATCCATCAGAAATTCTGGTATGATGCCGGTGACGCGGCCGCCATGGGACAGAACGCCGCTGGCGACGGCGCCCATGATGCCCTTGGTGCCGCCGCCATAAACGAGGCGCAGGTGGTTTTCGGCGATGGATTTGCCGAGCTTGCGGCCGGCATCCATGTAGGAAGGTTCACGCCCGGGCTGGGAGCCGCAATAGACGCAGATGGATCGAATCGGGACAGTTTTTTCGCTCATATCCCGAAAAGACATTGCACCGCAGCAGGCGTCAAGAAAAATGAGGGAAAAAGAACCCTGCCAAGGCCTCTCAACATGCGAGAATGCTTGTGAAAAGCATAGGAAATCGTTAGCAATTTCAGAGATGAACTGAAAAAGGAACGCCTTTGCCTGATGCCGGCCCATGAAGCAGGCTGACGGTTCGGTGTTCATGCTGGGGAAGGACCCCCTGCCGGCGGTGTACTAGGGAGTGCCGGGAGTTTCGGGCCTGTTTGGAGATGTGCATGCTGAAGAACAAGGCCGGCTGGGTGGCCCTTATCGTCCTGGCGATCGCTACCGTGTTGATGATCTTCTTTGTCATGCCCAATCTGAGCGGCATCAAGGACAGGCCGGTGGCCGGAACACCGGCCGTGGATGAAGCAAAGCCCGCCGATACGGCGGCTGCCGATGCCAAGGGCGCGCGTCCGTCGGCAACGGCGGAAACGGCTGAAAAGCCTGCTGATACCACTGCGCAGCCTGCAACGGATGCCAAGCCCGCTGAAACTTCAGCCGTCGATCCGACGGCAAGCTGGGCCGTTCCGGGCTTCGACGTGTTGCGCGTCGAGCCGGACGGTTCGACCGTCATTGCCGGCCGCGCTGAGCCCGGTACCAAGCTCGATATCATGAATGGCGACACGGTGGTGGCAACTGCCGACGTCGGCCAGAGCGGCGATTTTGCAGCCGTTTTCGACAAGCCGCTGGCAGCCGGTGACTATCAGCTGACGCTGCGCAGCGTCGGCGAAGGCGGGGCGTCCAAGTCGTCCGAGGAGGTTGCAACCGTTTCGATCCCGAAGGATGCGTCCGGAGAGCTTCTCGCGATGGTGTCGAAGCCTGGCGAAGCCAGCCGGATCCTCACGACGCCGGAAGCCAAACAGGCAGACAGCGCGCAGGCATCCAGGGATGCGAAGCCGGCTGACACGACATCAACGGAGACGGCGGCGGCAACCGGGTCTTCCGATGCCGATCAGACGGCCAGCAAGGCGTTGACGACACCATCAACCGATACCGCCGCCGCTGATGCGGCAGCCAATACGACGGCGGCTGCCACCGATGGCGCCAATGCTGCAGCCGCAAAGACTGCTGCAGACGCCACGCCGTCGGAAACCGCTGCTGCATCTGCCGCCGAGGGCACGACGGCGGCCTCTTCGTCAGATACAGCCGCGACGACAACGCCTGCTTCCACGACAATGACCGGCAAGGCCGAGGTCGCTGTCTCGGCCGTCGAAATCGAAGGCCGCAAGGTCTTCGTGGCCGGCAGTGCAAAGCCGGGCGCGCTCGTTCGCATCTATGCCGACGATATCGTGGTCGGCGAAATCAAGGCGGACGAACAGGGGCGCTTCGTCGTCGATGGCACGCTTGATCTCTCCGTCGGTAGTCATACGATCCGCGCCGACATGCTGTCGGCCGACGGCAGCAAGGTGGAGGTCCGTGCGTCCGTTCCCTTCGATCGGCCGGAAGGCGAGCAGGTTGCCGCTGTCGCGCAATCCGATGCGTCGGGCAAGATGGCGGCCTTTGATGGCGGCAGCTTCGATGGCCTCCGGATGGAGGCAGGCAAGGCGCTCGCGCTGCTCAAGGGCCTGTTTGCAGGCGGCAAGGTGCCGAGTGCCGAACAGCTTGCCGCAGCCCGTTCGGCAACGGAGATCGCGCTGAAATCGCTGGCCGACTTCAAGGTCGCCGACACGCTCGACAAAAGCATCGCCGAAATGGCAAGCAAGACATCGGCTGCTGCGGCCGAAGCGCTTGCCATGCTCAAGGCTGTTCCACAGGACGCCGTCAGCGTCTCGGCGGCGCTCGGCAAGATCGAAACCGCCGTCGGCTCGGCGCTGATGCCGCGGACCGACGGTGCCGGGGCTGCCGCTGAGACGGCTGCCGAGAGCAACGCGGCAACTGCTGCGGCGTCTGCGCAGGACACCGCGACGCAAACGCCCGCCGACACGACCAACCAGCCGGCAACGGCAGATGCCGCGCAGGCGACACCGTCAGCCGCCGGGACGGATACGGCAGCCGGCGGCCAGGCCGTCGAAGGCCAAGCTGTCGAAGAGCAGGCCGCAGGCGGTGCAGCGTCTTCGACAACAACGACGTCTGCCAGTGGCGGTCAGTCTGCTGCCGAGCCCGAAACGGTTGAGCAGGCGCCGCTGAAGCAGAGCAAGACCTCGGTCATCATCCGCCGCGGCGATACGCTCTGGCAGATTTCGCGCCGCGTCTATGGCGCAGGCGTGCGCTACACGACCATCTACCTGGCGAATGAGGATCAGATCACCGATCCGGACCGAATCCTGCCGGGTCAGGTCTTCGGCGTGCCGGATCAGGCCATGTCGGAACAGGAATCGGAAGCTATTCACCGCAAGCATCTGAAACAGGCACCGTGATACGGTTTTACCGGCGCTCTCCATTGCCGTAAGCGGGTGAAAAACCTATTTGAGGCAGAAGGCGGCGTCCCATAGCAAGGACGCCGCTTTTCATTGAAGACCTGCAAAGGCGAAGCATCGTGGCTCCACAGCAAAAAACAGTATCCGCCGACGCCGGCAATCCGATGCGGACCATCGTCAATCTATGGCCCTATATGTGGCCCAGCGACCGCGCCGATCTGAAAATGCGCGTGGTCTGGGCAACGGTCATCCTGCTCGTGGCCAAGATTGTGCTGCTGCTGGTCCCGTATTTCTTCAAATGGGCAACAGACGCGCTGAACGGCAAGGCCGATGCGGTTGCCCTTTTGCCGCAGGCCGTGACCGGCGCCGTCATGCTGGTATTGGCGTATAATCTGGCGCGACTGCTGCAGGCCGGGCTCAACCAGCTGCGCGATGCGCTGTTTGCCAGTGTCGGCCAGCATGCCGTTCGCCAACTCGCCTACCGCACGTTTGTGCACATGCACCAACTGTCGCTGCGCTTTCACCTGGAGAGGCGCACCGGCGGCCTGTCGCGCATCATCGAGCGCGGCACCAAGGGCATCGAAACCATCGTCCGCTTCACCATCCTCAACACTGTGCCGACGCTGATCGAATTCCTTTTGACGGCGATCATCTTCTGGTGGGGTTACGGGTTCAGCTATCTGCTGATCACGGCGGTCACGGTGGTGGTCTATATCTGGTTCACAGTGAAGGCCAGCGACTGGCGCATCGGCATCCGCCGCTCGATGAACGACAGTGATACGGAAGCCAATACCAAGGCGATCGATTCGCTGCTGAATTTCGAGACCGTCAAATATTTCGGCAACGAGGACATGGAGGCGCAGCGTTTCGACCAATCGATGGCGCGCTACGAGCGGTCAGCCACGCAGGTCTGGACATCGCTGGGCTGGCTCAACTTCGGCCAGGCGGTCATCTTCGGCATCGGTACCGCGGTCATGATGGTCATGTCGGCGCTGGCCGTGCAGCGCGGCGAGCAGACGCTGGGCGATTTCGTCTTCATCAACGCCATGCTGATGCAGCTTTCCATCCCGCTGAATTTCATCGGCTTCGTCTACCGCGAAATCCGCCAGGGCCTGACCGATATCGAGCAGATGTTCGACCTGCTGGAGGTCGAGGCGGAAGTCAATGACAGCCCGGATGCACGCGACCTGGTGATCGAAAAGGGCGCGATCGTCTTCAAGGATGTGCATTTTGCCTATGACCCGGCCCGGCCGATCCTGAAAGGCATTTCCTTCGAGGTTCCCGCCGGCAAGACTGTTGCGGTCGTCGGTCCGTCCGGCGCCGGAAAATCGACGCTGTCGCGGCTGCTCTACCGCTTTTACGACGTGCAGGGCGGCGCCATCACCATCGACGGCCAGGACGTGCGCGACATCAAGCAGAAGAGCCTGCGCGCGGTCATCGGCATGGTGCCGCAGGATACGGTGCTGTTCAACGACACGATTGCCTACAACATCCGCTACGGGCGTCCTTCGGCCAGCGAGGCGGAGGTGGTGGCGGCAGCCGACATCGCCCAGATCGGTGCCTTCATCAAGAGCCTGCCGGATGGCTACGATGCCATGGTCGGCGAGCGCGGCCTGAAGCTGTCCGGCGGCGAAAAGCAGCGCGTGGCGATCGCCCGTACGGTGCTGAAAAGCCCGCCGATCCTGATCCTCGACGAGGCAACCTCGGCGCTCGATACCCGCACCGAGCAGGAAATTCAGGCCGCGCTCGATATCGTTTCGCAAAACCGCACGACGCTTGTCATTGCCCACCGGCTGTCGACGGTCATCCATGCTGACGAGATCATCGTCTTGAAGGATGGCGGCATTGCCGAGCGCGGCACTCATGGGGAACTTATCGAGAGCAATGGCCTTTACGCTTCCATGTGGAACCGCCAGCGCGAAGCGACGCAGGCCGAGGAGCAACTGAAGAAGGTGCGCGAAAGCGACGATCTTGGCGTTGTCGTGCGGGGTGCGGCGGCGGTGTGAGGGATAAGCCAATAGGCAATTGGCAATAGCGAGCAGAAGACAGAACTAACGCTGCGCTACTTTGCCTTATCTTTTCCGACTGCCTACTGGCTATTGGCTATTGGCCCGCTTCGCTGTAGGCCTTCTGCAACGTTAGACAATTGGAGACTGCCATTCATGAGCCTGATCACGACGGTACGCAACACGCTGGTTCCGATCCATAAGGAAGGCTATCCCTTCATTGCCGGTTTCTTCGTCGTGTCGCTGGTACTCGGCCTGCTCTGGGAGCCGCTGATGTGGGTCGGTTTCGTGCTGACCGCCTGGTGCGCCTATTTCTTCCGTGATCCGGTCCGTCTGACGCCCCTGGATGACGATCTGGTGATCAGCCCGGCGGATGGCCGCGTGTCCTCGATTGCACTTGTTTCGCCACCGGAAGAGCTTGGTCTTGGCAGCGAACCGATGCTGCGCATCACCGTGTTCATGAACGTCTTCAATTGCCATGTGAACCGTGCGCCGATGCGCGGTACGATCCGCCGCATCGCCTATCGCGAAGGCAAGTTCGTCAATGCCGAACTGGACAAGGCGAGCCATGAAAACGAGCGCAACGGCCTGGTGATCGAGACCGAACGCGGCACCATCGGCGTTGTGCAGATTGCCGGTCTCGTGGCGCGCCGTATCGTCTGCTGGTCGGCTGAGAACGAGACGCTGCAGGCGGGCGAACGCTTTGGCCTCATCCGCTTCGGCTCGCGTCTCGATGTCTTCCTGCCCGACGGCGCCCAGCCACGCGTGAGCCTCGGGCAGACGGCCATTGCCGGTGAAACGGTGCTGGCGGAGTTCGGCTCCTCCAAGGGCCCGGTCATTAGCCGCCGCGGCTGATGATTGGCAGTGATCAAGGAACAGGAGCGACGCATGGAAACCCCCTTTCCGTCCTATGAGCCGAATGGCCCGAACGACGAAGCCCGCGGTCCGCGCCTGCGCGAAATCCCGCTGCGGCTGATCATCCCCAACCTGATCACCGTTCTCGCGATCTGCGCCGGCCTTTCCGGCGTCCGGCTTGCGTTTGAAGGTCGCTTCGAGCTGGCTGTCGCCATGGTGCTGGTCGCCGCCTTCCTCGATGGCATCGATGGGCGCGTGGCCCGGCTGATGAAGGCCACCTCGAAGTTCGGCGCGCAGATGGACAGCCTTGCGGACATCGTCAATTTCGGTGTCGCGCCGGCACTGGTGCTCTATGCGTTTGTGCTTGACCAGGCACGCTCGCTCGGCTGGATCGCCGCCCTTATCTACGTCATCGCCGCCGGCCTCCGGCTGGCCCGCTTCAACGTCATGTCCGAGCGGGACGTGAAGGCATCCTGGCAGTCGGAATATTTCGTCGGCGTGCCGGCGCCGGCCGGCGCGATGCTGGTGCTGCTGCCGATGTATCTCGGCCTGCTTGGTGTCGTTCCGGACCGTACGATGGGCATCCTGTCCGCGGCCTACACAGTGCTGATCGCCTTCCTTCTGGTCAGCCGCCTGCCTGTCTGGTCCGGCAAATCCGAGAACCGTGTCCGCCGCGATCTCGTCCTGCCGATCATCCTGTTCGTCGTGCTCTATGTCGCAACGCTGATGAGCTTTACCTGGGAAACCATGGTGCTGACGGCTGTCGGCTATCTGATCACGCTGCCGTTCGGCGCCCGCAAATGGCAGAAGAAATATGGCAACTGGCCGCTGCATCCGGATAGCTCGACTACCGGCGAGGATGGTTTGCCGGGCGACAGGCTGTAGCTGGACCGGCTTTGAACGACGGTCGGACGTCTATCGCATGCGGTCAAGAGCATGTCAGTGAAGCGTCGGTACCTGGGGTGTTATGCCCTGGATCGCGAAGCGATGAACGGGCAGGGAATAGGGCTTCATCTCCGGAACCCTTGCGCCCATATACCGAACAAGGGCGTTTGACAGCGCTTCCGGTTCAACGATACCGCGTTGAAACAGCTTGATGATCAGCTTTGTCGCGACGTCGCATTCTCGGGGTTTTACGCGAACAGCACACCAGTATCCCGTCTTTATCAGCACGCTCTGAAGCATATTCAGGTCGCTGCTCGTCAGATACTGGCCTGGAGATGTGGAAGACATGATGTCCTCCTTTCCGTTGGGGCGAGGGTATGGTGGCCCTCAATCAGCAGCGCCCTTTTTCAAGGCTGCCGAAGGCCGGACAATGCGCTGTACCTTATTTATACGCAAGGAAATTCTTAACGATACACAACCAGGCCGATAGAGAATATTCAGCTTGCTATTTTCTATTGAAAGTCACATAGCTTGCACTTCGGCAGCATTTTGTGCGGGCACTGCCGCTTGAGGGGTATTCCCCTAGCCTCAATTGAAGGAGGACCTCATGTCTTCCATTTTCGTCGCCAATCGAATTGCGCTTTTCCTCATCTGTTCGTCCGTGGTGCTCGCGATGCTGTTCATCGCCGCCGTCACCTTCGTCTAGCCTGTGCTTGAATTCGTGGAGCGTGCATGACGGTATCCTTTCCAAATGCGGCCAGAAGTTATGACGGGGCCAAGCAACGTATCCGGTTCCTTGGGCACGATGGCATGTTCGAAGTGAAATTCTTCCTGAACATCGAGGCGCTGGGTCTCGGTCGGCCCTTTCGGGATCTGTCCGAAGCTGATTATTTGAAAGCCTTTGACGCCATGAGGGCCAAGATCCTCAAGGTGGCGGAACGGCTCTACAAATCCCGCGGGGGAAGTGCGGTCAATCTGGAACTCGCTGATTTCTGACAGCGAGGCCAGTTTTGGCCATCTGATCCGGCTGTCGTTCACGGCCTGAAAATGGCAGAAAAACAGCGCCAATGGCCGACATATCCGGATAAAATGACCACCGCCGGCGATACCGGCGGCGTTTTCCCGTTCAGAGAATGAAGTCACCCTTGTGCAGCGACACGGCGTCGTCGAGATGGATGGCGAAGTCGGCCTTGCCGTCGCCGTTCACGTCGCCATAGATGTAGGTGTCGGAAGCCTTTTCAACATAGCGCAACTCGCCGGCCTTTCCGGAGAAGTCTTTGGTGTCGATGAAGGAGAAGGCCTGATTGCCGGCAAGCTTGGTGTTCGCGTCGATCGCGCCAAGGTGGATCTTATCCTGCATCGTCGAAAAATCGAAAATCGTGTCACAACCGGAGGCAGCGACCTTCGAATCGCCAAGCGCCTTGAACTTGAAGACGTCCTTGCCCGTACCGCCATAAAGATCATCGGCGCCGATGCCGCCGTAAAGCACGTCGTTGGCTGCCTCGCCCTTCAGGACGTCGTCGCCACCTCTCCCCTCCAAACGATCGTCGTAGCGGGTGCCGTTGATGGTGTCGTTACCGCTGAGGAGCAGGTCCTTGATGGCCTCGTTGTCATTGGCTGTCACGGCATCATAAAGCGCTTTCGCGGAAATCTGCAGCCCGCTGACATTGATGATGCTGATGCCGTCCTGAACGATATGGAACGACTTAATCGTGCCGCCGATGACAGCGTCGATCGGCTTGCCCTGTGCCGTCGGATCGAGAAGAATGCCGCCGTCTGTGCCGCGATAAATAATCTTGTCGCCGGTGAAGGCGCTGAAATTCTTGTCATCCTGATAGGCGGTAATGCCGCTGAAGCGGTAGGCGTAGGAGGGATATTCGTTCAGGAAACCGAAATCGAATGCCTTTCGGTCTGCGCCGAAACCGTCATCGCCGAAGAAAATATTTGCCATGGTGCCTTGCCTCCACAAAACCAGATGTGGCGCCAGCTATAGCGATTTTGACAATGCCGGTGGCAAGGAACTTAATTTCTGGTTAACTCGCCAGCGGCTGGCCGTAAGGGTCTGCGGCTATTCCGGCAGCCGGTAATCGACGATCCGGTTTTCGCGCACGATAAACAGCTTGCCGGTCTCCGTCTGGTCAGGCCCGACCAGCGGCATCAGCGCGGCCGCGATTTCGGACGGGTGCGGCAGCGTCGTCGGGTCTTCGCCGGGAATGGCCTGGGCGCGCATCGCCGTGCGGGTGGCGCCGGGATCGACGCTGAGGATGCGCAGCGGCAGACGCTGCGTCTCTCCGGCCCAGGTGCGGGCCAGCGCTTCGACGGCGGCCTTGGAGGCGGAGTAGGGCCCCCAGAAGGGCTTGCACTTGTGGGCGGCGCTCGATGACAGGATCAGCGCCCGGCCGGCATCGGAAAGCTGAAGCAGCGGATCCACCGAGCGGATCAGCCGCCATGTGGCCGTGACGTTGACGGTCATGACCTTTTCAAAAACCTTGGCCTCGACATGGCCGATCGGCGAGATGATGCCGAGCACGCCGGCATTGGCAACGAGAATGTCCAGCTTGCCCCAGCGCTCGTGAATGGCGCCGCCGAGCTTGTCGATTGCCGCCATGTCGGTGAGATCGAAGGGGACCAGCGTCGCAGGAAGCCCGCCGGCCGCCTTGATGGCATCGTCGAGATCTTCAAGGCCGCCAACGGTGCGGGCGCAGGCAATCACCTGTGCGCCGGCCTTGGCCAGTTCAAGCGCCGTGAAATAGCCGATGCCGCGCGATGCGCCGGTGACCAATGCTATGCGGCCCTTGAGATCGATCATGTTTGGAAGGCTCCGAAATTATTATGGCAGGGTTTGCTGCCACGGGTTCGGGCAAATGCGCAAGGCAGGCAGCAGGCTTTGAACGGGCGATAGGGCTATTCCTCGAGCCGTTTCCCGGCCCGAGGAACGATGTCAGCTCTTGCTTGCGAGCATGGACAGCTTGGGGCCTGGATTGTCCCCATTCTTGTCGAGCAGGCGCGTGGGATAATCGCCGGTGAAATAGTGATCGGTGAACTGCGGCCGTGCATCGTTGCGGCTTTCGCCGCCAACGGCGCGGTAGAGCCCGTCAATGCTCAGGAACTCCAGCGAATCGGCCCCGATGAACTTGCACATCGACGCGAGGTCGGCGTGCTGGTTGGCGAGCAGTTTGTCGCGGTCCGGCGTGTCGATCCCGTAGAAGTCCGGATAGAAGATCATCGGGCTGGCGACACGGATATGCACCTCGGTCGCACCAGCCTCGCGAATCATCTGCACGATCTTCAGCGAGGTGGTGCCGCGCACGATCGAATCGTCGACGAGAACGACGCGTTTGCCCTCGATCATCGCGCGGTTGGCGGAGTGCTTCAGCTTGACCCCGAAGGCACGAATCTGCTGGGTCGGCTCGATGAAGGTGCGGCCGACATAATGGTTGCGGATAATGCCGAGTTCGAAGGGAATGCCGCTGGCCTGGGCAAAGCCGATCGCCGCCGGCGTGCCGCCGTCGGGAACCGGAACGACGACATCGGCCTCGACCGGGGCCTCCTTGGCAAGGTTGATGCCCATGTTCTTGCGCGCCACATAGACATTGCGCCCGCCGACGACTGAATCCGGTCGTGCGAAATAGACATATTCGAACAGGCAGAGCCGTTCCGGCTGCGGCTTGTTCGGCTTGCGGGCGTCGATGGAGATCGATCCGTCGGCCTCAATTTCACAGATGACGACTTCGCCGTTTTCCACGTCGCGGATGTATTTCGCGCCGATGATGTCGAGCGCACAGGTCTCCGAGCAGAAGATCGGCTTGCCGTCGAGTTCGCCCATGACAAGTGGCCTGATACCGGTCGGGTCGCGGGCGGCGATCAGTTTGGTGCGGGTCATGGCGAGCATCGAATAGCCGCCTTCCATCTGGCGGATGGCATCGATGAAGCGGTCCGCCGTCGAGGAATGGCGCGAGCGGGCGATGAGGTGCAGCACGACTTCGGTGTCCGAGGTCGATTGACAGATGGCGCCGGTGGCGATGATCTGGCGGCGCAGGGTCAGGCCGTTGGTGAAGTTGCCGTTATGCGCAATCGCGATGCCGCCGACCTCGAGTTCGGCAAACAGCGGCTGGACGTTGCGCAGCGCCACTTCGCCTGTGGTCGAGTAGCGCGTATGGCCGATGGAGATGGTGCCCGGCAGCTTGGCCAGCGTGGCCGGGTCGGTGTAGTGATCGCCGACCAGACCCATGCGCTTTTCGGTGTGGAACTGCTTGCCGTCGAAGGTAACGATACCCGCCGCCTCCTGTCCGCGGTGCTGCAGCGCGTGCAGGCCGAGCGCCGTCAGCGTTGCTGCATCCGGGTGTCCGAGAATGCCGAACACGCCGCATTCTTCATGCAGCGTATCGCCATCCATCTCGTCTTCGATCTGTGCGGCTCGCAAATGGGTCATCGCTGTTGGCCTTTGTGTTGACGGCTGAAACGCGTTTGGCATGTCGTATCGGGTGTTCCGTCCTTCAAGCCGGCGAGGCCTGAAGGTTTCACATATCTTCACTGCAAAATGGACAGAGCCCGCAAAGCGGCCCCTCATTCTATCGCATTCGGCCTCAGCCGTTGGTCGCGGCGCCATTGGTAGTGGGCGTTTCTTCGGCGGGCGGTTGCGTCGTCGTGCCGCCCGTGCCTTCGCTCTCGCCTTCGCCGGTCGTATCCTTGCCGCGCAGACGGTCGAGGATCGTCGCATCGGCATTTTCCGGCAGGAGCGCAATCAGCTTGCCGCCGAGATTGTCGAGCAGGGGCTTCGATTTCGCGGTCGTGACCCAGACAGGCTGCTGCTGTGGGGCAACCAGCCAGTTGAAGAACAGCATGGCGACCACCACCAAAAGCACGCCGCGGGCCGCGCCGAACAGGAAGCCGAGCGTGCGATCGAGGGCACCGATCCGGCTGTCGATGATGAAATCGGCAATCCGCATGGTGATGAACGAGATGATGATCAGGGCGACGAGAAAGACGACGCCGGCCGAGCCGATCATCGCGACCGTGTCGCTGGTCGTGTAGCTCTTCGCATAGGGCAGAAGGTAGGGGTAGAGGAAGAAGGCGGCGGCGGCGGCGCCGACCCAGCTTGCAACCGACAGCACCTCACGCGAGAAGCCGCGGACCATGGCCAGGATGGCCGAGAAAAGCGCGACGCCGAGAACGATACCGTCGAGAATTGTAATGGGCATATTGTCCTACTCCGAACCCGCGTCTGACGCGACCCCAAGCTAATTTGCTGCACCATATATCATCGCGCCGTGGGCGTCTTTCGATGGCACATGATTGAACACTGTTTTCACCGGAATCGACACGCTTTCAACCGCAATTCCGTCAATCGTCGTTGTCCGCCTGTTTCAGTGCGCCTTTCGAGCCGGCAATGCGCGCCACGAGATCCGGCAGGCTCTCCATCTCGCTCCATCGCATTCCCGAGCCTTTCGGCAGATCGGCGGAGGCGGCGGGCAGGACGGCCTGCGAAAAGCCGAGTTTTTCGGCTTCCTTCAGGCGCTGGGCTGTGTGCGCAACCGGCCGGACGGCGCCGGACAGACTGACTTCGCCGAAATAGACGCAATCTGTCGGAAGGGCAAGACCGGCAAGTGACGAAACAAGCGCGGATGCGACGGCAAGGTCTGCCGCCGGCTCGCTGATACGGTATCCGCCGGCAATATTCAGGTAGACGTCGTGGCTTCCGAGCCTGACGCCGCAATGCGCTTCCAGCACGGCAAGGATCATCGAGAGGCGCGAACTGTCCCAGCCGACGACGGCGCGGCGCGGTGTTCCAAGCGAGGTCGGCGCAACGAGTGCCTGAACCTCGACCAGCACGGGACGGGTGCCTTCCATGCCGGCAAACACCGCGGCACCCGGCGATTTCGCATTGCGCTCGCCGAGGAACAGTTCGGACGGATTGGTGACCTCGCGCAGGCCCTTGTCCGACATTTCGAAGACGCCGATCTCGTCGGTCGGGCCGAAGCGGTTCTTGACGGTGCGCAGGATGCGGTAGTGATGGCCGCGATCACCCTCGAAATAGAGGACCGCATCGACCATGTGCTCGACGACGCGCGGACCGGCGATCTGCCCATCCTTGGTGACGTGGCCGACGAGAACGATGGCGGCACCCGTCTGCTTGGCAAAGCGGATCATCGCCTGCACGCCGGTGCGTACCTGCGTCACCGTGCCGGGCGCCGAATCGGCGGTGTCGCTCCACAGTGTCTGGATCGAATCGATGATGGCGAGATCGGGCCGCTTGCCTTCGCCGAGCGTTGCCAGGATATCCTCGACATTGGTCTCGGCGGCGAGCAGGACATCGGTATCGGCGGCGCCGAGGCGCTGGGCCCTGAGCCTGACCTGCGCCACCGCCTCTTCTCCGGAGACGTAGATGACGCGGTGGCCCTGACGCGCAAGCGCCGCTGCCGCCTGCATCAGCACCGTCGATTTGCCGATGCCGGGATCACCGCCGATCAGCACGGCAGAGCCGCGCACGAAGCCGCCGCCGGTTGCCCGGTCCAGTTCGGAAATGCCCGTGTTGATGCGCGGGGCTTCCTCGATCTCGCCGGACAGTGTGGTCAGCGCCACGGGGCGACCCTTCTTCGGCGTCCTGCCGGGACCACCGCCGATCCCGCCCATCGGATCTTCCTCGACGATCGTGTTCCACTGGTTGCAGCCTTCGCACTTGCCCACCCAGCGGGCGTGAACGGTACCGCAGTTCTGGCAGATGAAATTCGTACGGGCTTTCGCCATCAGGTCATGTCGCTTTCGGGGAAATCGTCGGGGGAAATGTCCTGGCGTCCGTGGAGGATGCGCAGGACGAGGAGATGTGATGGTGTGACGCGGAAATAAACCAAATAGCTGCGAAAGATGATTATGCGCACTCCGGATGAAGGCACATCCGCCGAAGTGCCCGTCAGGCCTAAGACTGCGACCGATCTGATTTTCGCCTGGATTCCATCCACGACCCGCCGGGCGCCTGCACGGTTTTCCGCGGCTATGTACTCGTAAATCGACGCCAAATCATCCGCAGCCCTTTCGGACAGACGAAATCGACGTCGCTTCATCAGGCCTTCCGCGCCTTGGAACGGGCAATGATGAAATCGGTGAGATTGTCGTCCTCGCCGAACTCATAGAATCGGCCGGCGGCAATGTCGTCGTCACCTTCCTGAATGAGTTGTTTTAACGTCGCTTCATCGCGCTGAAGCGCCTGAAGCCCGGCATGAACGACATCATTGACATCCTTATAGAGACCGGTTCGAACGCGCTCTTCGATGAACGCGCGATCTTCGTCACTCAATTGGATATTTGTCACAATGATCTCCTTTTGTTCCAGTATACATCATTGCTTCCGCGATTCCAGCGTCACCGTCCTTAAAAGCTATTCAGCCTCGATATAGTCGCGCTCGTAACGATGCCCAAGGCTCGTCAGCATTTCATAGCCGATCGTGCCTCCGGCGCGGGCGACGTCGTCGACGGCGACATTGTTGCCAAACAGTTCGATATAATCGCCGGCGCGCACCGCATTTTCCGGCAGGTCGGTAACGTCGAACAGGCTGATGTCCATGGTGACGCGCCCGAGATGCGGCACTTTCTGGCCATGCAGGAAGCCGAAGGCGCCGGATGGCGTTGCCTGCCTGAGTGCCACGCCGCCGCCGGAGACGGAGCGGTGATAGCCATCCGCATAGCCGACCGCGACGATGGCGACGCGGCTGTCGCGCGAAAACTGCGCCGAGGCGCCATAGCTGGCGGTTTCGCCTGAGCGGACGCTGCGGACCTGGATGATCCGTGCCTCGGCGGTGACCACCGGCTTCATCGGATTGGCCATGCCGTTGACCGCTTCGCCGCCATAGACGGCAATTCCGGGGCGGGTCAGGTCGAAATGAAACTCCGGCCCCAGATGAACGCCGGCAGAATTGGCAAGGCTCGCGGTCACACCGTCATAGGCCTGCGTCACCGTGCGAAAGGCCTCCATCTGCCGGCGGTTGAGCGGATGGGACGGGTCGTCGGCGCAGGCCAGATGGCTCATGACCAGCACCGGCGAAAAGCTTGCCGGCCGCACCGGGTCGTTGGCAAGGGCCAAGGCTTCCCCGACCGTCAGGCCCAGTCGGTTCATGCCGGTATCGACATGCAGGGCGCAGGGGTGATCGCCATGTTGCGAGATCGCCGACATGAACAGCGAGAGTTGCTCTTCCGAATTGATGATCGGCACGAGGTCGTTGTCGAAAAACAGCTGTTCATTGCCAGGCCACATGCCGGCCAGGATATAGATGCGCCCATCCGGAACGAAGGGGCGTAGGTCCGCGCCTTCCTCCGCATTGGCGACGAAGAAATCACGGGCACCGGCAGCATAGAGCGTTTCGGCCGCCGGCTCCAAGCCGATCCCGTAGGCGTCAGCCTTGAGAACGGCGGCGGCCCGCGCCTTGCCGGACAGTTTGCCCATCTTGCGCCAGTTGTCGGCCAGGGCGCCAAGGTCGATGGTCAGCCGGTTCGATGCGGCGGCAAAGGCGGGATGGGTGAGGGGGGGTGTCTTCGATAAAACCATATCTGCAGAGATACAGCGAAGGCAAAGCCGGTGCAATTGTCGAGACGGACCGATTGCGGCACGGGCGACCAAAATCGGTCTGGACGAAAGGCGGAAGAGCATTTGCCCTCCCGCCTTTGCGCGATCAGAGGAAGGACGATACCAGCAGCGGTTCGACTTCCATGAAGCCTTCGTAGATCATCTTCAGCGCAACGAAGAGAATGATGGCGAGCCCGAGGTAGGAAATCCACGGGAAGCGGTGCAGCAGCTTGGCGATGAAGGAGGCGGCGAGACCCATCAACGCAATGGAGACAACAAGGCCAAGAATGAGGATGTTCGGATGATCCTTGGCCGCGCCGGCAACGGCCAGCACGTTGTCGAGCGACATCGAGACGTCGGCGACGACAATCTGCAGGGCGGCCTGGCCGAGCGTCTTGCGCGGTCCAGTGCCACCGACGGTGCCGTCCCTGTTCGTATCTTCGCCGGCGAGCGTCTCCAGCCCTTCGGCCTCTTCCTTCGCGCTTGTCCGCAGTTCGTGCCACATCTTCCAGCAGACCCAGAGCAGCAGGATGCCGCCGACGAGCAGAAGGCCGAGAATTTGCAGCAGTTCGGTGGCGAGCAGTGCGAAGATGATGCGCAGCACCGTTGCTGCCGCGATCCCGATCAGGATCGCCTTGCCGCGTTGCTCCTTCGGAAGCCCGGCCGCAGCAAGGCCGATGACGATGGCATTATCGCCCGCCAGCACAAGGTCGATCGCAAGCACCTGCAACAGCGCGATAAAAGCATCCATCAACAAAGTCTCCCCACTATATCAGACACGCACCGGAGCCCTGACGCTGCGGCACGATGACACTCTGTCTTCTCGCTTAAACGGAAGCCGGCGGATTTGCAACGTGCAGCCCGACCAGTGAAACGCGCGACGCGTTTCCTGGCCGTCAATGCTCCTCGTATTGCGTGAACGACGGATCGGCCAGATCGGTGAAGCGGGTGAATTCGGCCTGGAAGGCGAGTTTCACGGTGCCGGTCGGCCCGTGACGCTGCTTGGCGATGATCACGTCGGCGGTGCCCTTGACCTTTTCGAAGGTCTGCTTCCATTCTTCGTATTTCGGATCGAACTCGTCGCGCGGTTCCATGTTCTTGACGTAATATTCCTCGCGGAACACGAACAGCACGACGTCGGCGTCCTGCTCGATCGAGCCGGATTCACGAAGGTCGGACAGTTGCGGACGCTTGTCTTCACGATTTTCCACCTGACGGGAGAGCTGGGAAAGCGCGATGATCGGCACGTTCAGCTCCTTGCCGAGCGCCTTGAGACCCGTGGTGATCTGGGTGATTTCCTGCACGCGGTTGTCGCTGGATTTGCCCGACCCGGTCATCAGCTGGATATAGTCCACAACGAGGCAATCAAGGCCGCGCTGGCGCTTCAGGCGCCGCGCCCGTGCCGAGAGCTGGGCGATCGAGATACCACCGGTCTGGTCGATGAACAGCGGCACCTTCTGCATCATCTGGCTGCAGGCCACCAGCTTTTCAAAATCGGCTTCGGAAATATCGCCGCGGCGGATCTTTGAGGAGGAGACCTCAGTCTGCTCGGAAATGATACGCGTGGCCAGCTGTTCCGACGACATTTCGAGCGAATAGAAGCCGACGACCCCGCCGTTCCGGGCCTTCATCGACCCGTCGGCCTGGACTTCCGGTTCATAGGCAGCGGCGATATTATAGGCGATATTGGTGGCAAGCGAGGTCTTGCCCATGCCGGGCCGTCCGGCCAGCACGATCAAGTCGGAGCGCTGCAGGCCGCCCATGCGGCCGTCCAGAGAATGGATGCCGGTGGAGATCCCGGACAAGGAACCATCGCGCTCGAAAGCCTGGCCGGCCATGTCGATCGCCAGCGCCACTGCGTCGTTGAAGGCCTGGAAGCCACCGTCGTAACGGCCGGTTTCGGCCAGCTCGAAAAGGCGGCGCTCGGCGTCCTCGATCTGGCTTTGCGGCGGCATGTCGAGCGGCGCGTCATAGGCGATGTTGACCATGTCCTCGCCAATGGTGATCAGCGAGCGGCGCAGCGCCAGATCGTAGATCGCCCGGCCATAGTCTTCCGCATTGATGATCGAGACGGCTTCCGAGGCAAGGCGGGCGAGGTATTGCGCTACCGTCATGTCGCCGACCTTTTCGTCGGCCTTGAGGAAGGTCTTGATCGTCACCGGATTGGCGGTCTTGCCCATGCGGATGATATCGCCGGCGACCTCGAAGATCTTGCGGTGCAGGGGCTCGTTGAGATGGACAGGCTTCAGGAAGTCGGAGACGCGGTAGAAGGCATCGTTGTTGACCAGGATCGCGCCGAGCAGCGCCTGTTCGGCCTCAAGGTTGTTCGGCGCCTCGCGATAGTTGAGGTCCCCCTGCGGCTTGTCCATGGGTACAATTCTCCGCGCTGCTTCGTTCATGGTTTTTCTCTATCCGGAATCATCGACCGTTCGGGGCCCGGTTTGGAGCTGTTAACGGCATCGGTCAAGAGAAAGGGTGCCGCCGCGTCCCCTTCCGTCCGGGGCTATCGATTCTGTGCCCGTTGTTCGACTGATCCACAGGCGCCGTAAACAGATCAAGGGGAATCGTCGATTTTGACATCTTTCCGCTTGACCAGTTGCGCGCGAGTCGCGCCGTCCGCCGACCGGATTTCCGCCCTTGAAAAGAATCGCCTTCCAAACTAGATAGGTTCAAAATAATTAGCACACTACTAGTATGGAAAATATATCAAGTGTCGCAATCCTCCGTCAATCGCCAACTGTTCGACGAGCTTTCCACTGTGAACCGCAAGCTGCGTTCGCTGTTCGATGCCTGCCTCAAGGCGCGTGGTCTGACGCTGTCCCGGGCCCGGGCGCTTTTTGCACTGTCGCGGCGCGACGGTCTCAATCAGCGCGAGCTGGCGGATGAACTGGACATCGAAACACCGACGATCGTGCGCCTTCTCGACGGCATGGAAAAGCTGGGTTTCATCGAGCGCCGCGTGGAAAAAACCGACCGGCGGGCCAAGCAGGTGCACATGACCGAGCTTGGCCGCAGCATTGCCGCCGACATCGACAGACTGGCCTGCGAAATTCGAGAGCAGGTGCTGGTCGGCGTCGATCCTGCGGAAAAGGCCGTCGCCCTCAAGGTTGTCGGCTCCATGGCCGGCAATATCCTGGCGATCGGCCAACCGGACGGCCAGGCCGGTAACCAAGCTGGCGACAAGCGACCAAACGAGTGACCAAACGAGCGACAAGGCGTGATCCGAGATGAGCTCCGTCGAAACTACGGCCGAAGACAGGGCACAGCCCGACCGCGGGACGGGCGTTGAGCCGGCGATTTCGGCGGCACCGCCGGTCCCCGTGCCGATGAGCCGAGGTCTCGCTGTCGTCTACATGGCCTCCTCCGTCTTGTTCTTCGTGGTTCAGGGCCTTGGCATGAATCTTGTGAACGCCAATATCTACCAGCTGCAGGGCGAGCTTTCCGCGACGACAAGCGAGATCGCCTGGTTGTCGGCTGCCTACATCGCACCCTACGCCTCGATGTCGATCGCTCTGTTCAAGATCCGCGCGCAATATGGCATCCGGCGCTTTGCCGAACTCAGCATCATCTGCTTCGTCCTCGCCGCGCTGCTCAATCTTTTCGTCTCCGACCTGCATTCGGCAATCGTCGTGCGCTTTCTGAGCGGAATGGCAGCCGCCCCGCTCTCCTCGCTCGGCTTTCTCTACATGCTGGAAGCCTTTCCGCCGGCAAGGAAGCTCTCCGTCGGCCTCAGCCTTGCCCTGTTGAACACGACCCTGTCGGCTCCGCTGGCGCGCATCCTGTCGCCGCCGCTGATGGATCTCGGCGGCTATCATGCGCTCTACACCTTCGAGATGGGGCTGGCGCTGATCGCGCTGCCGATCATCTATCTCCTGCCCCTGACGGCGCCACCGCGGGCCAAGGTCATCCAGCGTCTGGATATCGTCAGCTATCTGCTGCTCGCCGCAGGCTTTGCCTGCCTTGCAATCTTTCTGACGCTCGGTCGCATCTACTGGTGGTTCGAGGCGCCCTGGCTCGGCACGCTGCTGGCCGGCGGGATCGGCATCCTGACGCTGATGGCGGCCATCGAGCTTCCGCGGCAGTTGCCGCTGGTGGATCTCCGCTGGCTGCTGTCGAAGGAAAACCTGCATATGGCCGGCGTCCTGCTGCTGTTTCGCTTCGTGTCGTCCGAACAGAGCACGACGGCTGCGAATTTCTACCAGCAGCTTGGGCTGCTCAACGACCAGACGCAGTCGCTCTACGGCATCATCCTGCTGTCCTCCATAGCCGGAGGCCTGCTCTGCATGCTGCTGATGCTGTCCCGCCATGTCGAGACCGCGCATATCCTGGCGCTGATCTTCATCGCCGCCGGCGCCTATATGGACAGCCAGTCGACCAGTCTGACCCGCCCTGCGCAGATGTATTTGAGCCAGGGAATGATTGCAGCCGGAGCCGCCATGTTCCTGCCGCCGGTGATGGCCAAGGGGTTTGGTGCAGCCCTTGCCAAGGGCCTGTCCTACGTCGTCAATTTCCTCGTCATCTTCCTGTTTACCCAGAGTATCGGCGGCATCTTTGCCTCGGCCGTGCTCGGCAGTTTCGTGACCATCCGCGAGAAATTCCATTCGAACGTCCTGGTCGAGCATATCCTGCTCACCAACCCCTTCGTCGCGCAGCGCGTGTCGCAGCTCTCGGCGACCTATGGCAAGGTGATCACCGACAAGTCCCTGCTCAATGCCGAGGGGCTGGCCCTGCTTGGCCAGCAGGTGACGCGCGAAGCCAATATTCTTGCCTATAACGATGCCTTCTTCGTCGTTTTCCTAGCCTGCATCGCGGGGCTTGCCCTGCTTCTCTTGAACCTTGCCTGGACGAGACTGATCAGGCCACCCGCCACCAGTTCCGCTGCATCCGCCTAATCCCGATACCGAACGGACATCCGACCATGCTGAAATCGCTACGTTCCCCCGCAAGCCTGCTCGCGCTTTTTGCCGGCCTCGCCGGCATCGTGCTGGTGCTCTACGCCTGGCGGCTGCCGCCGTTCGCAACCGCGGTCGAGACCACAGACAATGCCTATGTGCGTGGTTATGTGACGGTGGTCAGCCCGCAGCTTGCAGGCTACGTCGCCAAGGTCATGGTCAAGGACTACGAGAGCGTGAAGGCCGGCCAGGTTCTGCTGACGATCGACGACCGAATCTTTGCCCAGAAGCTGGCGCAGGCGAAGGGCACGCTTGATGCGCAGAAAGCGTCGCTTGCCAATTCTCACCAGCAGGAACTCTCTGCGAAGGCAAGCATCGCTGCCAGCGAAGCACAGCGCGACAGCGCCAATGCGGCGTTCAAGCGGGCGCAACTCGCCTGGGACCGGATCACGCCCCTTGCGGAAAAAGGCATCGCCAGCACCAGCGATGTCGACACCGGCCGCGCAACGCTGGAACAGGCCAAGGCCGGAGTCAGCGAGGCGCAGGCCGCCGTCGAAGTCGCTCGCCAGACACTGGCGACGACGATCGGATCGCGCGCCGGGCTGGAGGCGACGGTGCGCAGCGCCGAAGCTGCGGTGCAACTTGCGGAAATCGACCTTGCCAACACGACGATCACCGCGCCGCAGGACGGCCGGCTCGGCGAAGTCGGTGCGCGCCTCGGCCAGTATGTGGCCGCCGGAACGCAACTGATGGCGGTGGTGCCGGCCGATGTCTGGATCATAGCCAATTTCAAGGAAACACAACTCGACGGCATGAAGATCGGTCAGCCGGTCTCCTTCGCCGTCGATGCGCTGAACAAGGCAAGGCTGAAAGGCCACGTCGAGCGTTTTTCGCCTGCCGCCGGCTCCGAATTCGCCGTCATCCGCGCCGACAATGCGACCGGCAACTTCACCAAGGTCGCGCAGCGGGTCGGCGTTCGGATATCGGTCGATGCCGGTCAGCCGCAGGCGACCGCATTGGCTCCCGGCATGTCGGTCGAGGTGCGCATCGACAAGGACGCAGAGCCGCGGGCGGATGCCGCCGGAAATTGATCGTCGACGCCCTAAGTGGGCGGCATCCTGTCGAATTTCGGCAGGGCTGGATCAAGATGGTCCCAAGCATTTGCAGTGGCGTGCCAGGTCACGAATTGCGGCTTGTATCGGCCCGGCTCATCAAGGCTTCCGGCGTGGACCGCGATAACGTCGGGATTGGCCGGGAAGGCAACATACAAAGGCGAGCCGCAGTTGGAGCAGAAGGCGTAATTCTTGACGGTCCCGCCATCGCCAACGGCTTCCCAGATCCTCGCGGCGCCTTCGATTTTCTGGTTCGCGCCGGAAAAGGCCAGATAGGAGCCATGGCCGGCGCCGGTCTGACGCTGGCACTGGCTGCATTGGCAATCGACCATCGCCACCGGTTCAGCAGAAATTTCATAGCGGATTGCGCGGCAAGCGCACCCACCCGTGTAAGGCTTGCTCATCTTCTTCTCCTGCAATGTACCGTCAGGTTGCGGATACGCCGGCGATGATGTGTCGCCGCACGAAGCGATCGTCTTCCGGGGTCAATCCTCGGTTTCGGTGAAGCCGCCGAGGCGTCCAATAAGCGTCTTCCAGCCTTCGCTCATGTTCTTGAAGGCAGTATCGTTTTTCGGCGTGACGAAACCCGAATGAACAAGGCGAACATGCGTTCCCCCTGCAACCGGTATCAGGCTCCATGTCACAACCGTATCGAGCCTTGATCCGTAGCCCACGTTCGTCTCGTCGCCGCCTTTCCAGCTATAGGAAAACCGTTCGGTCGGGATCACTACGAGCACCCTGCAGCGAATTGTGCCATCCCAGGCGCCGGCAGGCCTTGTCTGAAACGTAAAACAATTGCCTTCAACGGGCTCGAACCCGGTCGGCGCCATCATCCAGCGCGCGATCAGTTCACCGGTTGTCAGTGTTTTCCAGATCGTTTCCGGCGAGTGCGGAAAAATCTCGTCAACCACGATGGCTTGGATGTCGGATTTCGTTGCGACGTCTGTCATGGGTCGATTTCCTTCAGGAGGGTACGCAGGTCGGCAAACCGCTCCTGCCAGAAGATGCCGTAGTGGCTCATCCAATCAACCAGCGGCACAAGGCCGTCCGGTTGGGCGCGATAATAGACGTTACGGCCGTCGGGACGCTCGGTGACCAGGCCTGCCTGCTTCAACGACTTTAGGTGCTGTGAAACGGCTCCCTGCGTCACGCCGCTTCCCCGTGTCAATTCGACCACGGTGATCTCGGTGCTCCTCGCGACCCGTTCGAAAACGGCGCGTCGCGTGGGGTCTGCAAGTGCGCGCATGACGAGATTGATAGGAGCGGGTTCGATCATGGAAAATTCATTAGTATGTATTAATCAATTAGTCAACGCTATTTTGTTGTGCTGCCGCTCCGAAACGCAGAAAGGCCCCGGAACGATTGTTCCGGGGCCTTTCTGTTTACGCTCGAAAAGCGTCGATCTTATTCGTCGTCGCCGTCGAATTCGGCTTCCGGGTTGAAGAAGTCTTCCGGCTTCAGGGCGTCTTCGTCAACGCCGTAGATGGCATCTGCCGAAGTCAGGCTTTCGCCCTTCTGCTGGCGTTCTGCTTCTTCGGCCGAACGGGCAACGTTCATCTGAACCTTGATCTCGACTTCGGAATGGAGGTGCAGGACGACGTCGTGCAGGCCGATAGTCTTGATCGGGTTGTTGAGGTCGACCTGGTTGCGGCCGATGTTGAAGCCTTCGGCGGCCAGAACATCGACGATATCGCGGGCAGCGACCGAACCGTAGAGCTGACCGGTTTCGCCAGCCGAGCGAACGACGATGAAGGACTTGCCGTCCAACTGTTCGGCAACGGCCTGGGCTTCGGACTTGCGCTCGAGGTTGCGGGCTTCAAGCGTCGCACGCTCGGATTCGAAGCGCTTCTTGTTGGCTTCGTTGGAGCGCAGTGCCTTGCCGAGCGGCAGCAGGTAGTTGCGGGCAAAGCCGTCGCGAACCTTGACGGTTTCGCCCATCTGGCCGAGCTTGGCAACGCGTTCGAGAAGAATGACTTGCATGGTATGTTCCTTTCGGTTGGTTCTTTTGTCTCAGATTTCAGTGTTTTCAGATTTTCCGGTCGGGGAGAGCGCGATGGTCCGTCTCGTATCCATCAGGCCCGACAGGAGAATGAAGAAGGCCGGCAGCGTAAACATCAGCACGGCCAGATAAGTCAACCACAGCACCGGCAGCCGCCAGGACTTGCCGCGTGTGCGAAAATGCAGGACGGCAAAGCCGGACAGCAGGAAGCCGGCGCCAAAGGTGCCGCAGACCAGTGCGCCGACGACGGCTGGCGTGCCACCGACGAAGGTCAGGACCAGGCCGCCAAGGAAGGCAAAGATCGCGTAGCGGTGCATGCGCAGGGTTGACGGCATGTCCTCACGGGGGCGAAGGCCCTTGCCGGAGGTCTGGACGATGCGGGTGGCTATGTAATAGGCCGCAAACAGCATCAGTACCCAGAGCGCACCCTGGATCAACGGCAAGGCAAGACCGAAGATCGACTTGATCTGCGCGATCGTATCCGGATCCGGATTATAGAGCGGCTCCTGCGTCTTCAGTGATGCCAGCACCATGTCGATCATGCGGTCCGACAGGCCGCTGTCATAACCGATCATGAAGCCGACGATGATCATACTGAAGGTCACGAGCATGGCAAGGTTGGTCATGATATCAGACAGCGGATACCAGGCCAGCGCATCGGCGGGGCCACCGAGTTCGGCGGCCGGGCGGGCCAGATTGGCCAGGTGGCTGAGCCAGGCGGCCGGAATCAGCGTGATGACCACGATCATCAGCGCGAAATAGGGAGAGACGAGCACGCCGCCGGTCAGACCTGCGGTCACAACGGCTGCAATGGCGGCGGCATTGCCCCATCCGAGGCCGGCAATGAGAACGGGCAGGGCCGATGCGGCATAGAGCAGGATCGCAAAGGACGACTGCGTGTTCGCGCCAAGCGAAAGCAAGGCGGCGGTCACGCCGGCGAGGATGCCGGTCAGCAGCGATGTCCTGTCCAAAGTCTTCACGGTCGCTGTCCTGCTTATCAAGCAGTTAGAGGCGTTTGCTGACAAACTGATTCAGCTGCGCCCCAACATGGGGTTTGACGCAATTGCTTGCGCCGGCGTTTCCGATCCACGCCCAACGCGGAAGGGAAAAGGTGAGGCGATGCCTTGTGGCGCAGCGCCTCACCTTGAAACGGTTCCCCTCGAGTCAGCGACCCGACGGGAGGTCAGGTCTTAGGACATGACGTAGGGCAGGAGGCCGAGGAAGCGGGCGCGCTTGATGGCCTGGGCCAGTTCGCGCTGCTTCTTCTGGGACACTGCCGTGATGCGGGACGGAACGATCTTGCCACGCTCGGAAATGTAGCGCTGCAGCAGACGGACGTCCTTGTAGTCGATCTTCGGAGCGTTGGCGCCGGAGAAGGGGCAGGTCTTGCGACGGCGATGGAACGGGCGGCGAGCCGGTGCGGATAGGGTATCAGCCATTGTCTTTTCTCCTAAACCTTATGCACGGTCTTCGCGCGGACGGCGCGGACGGTCTTCACGGTCGCCACGATCCTGACGCGGACCACGATCACGATCGCCGAAGCTGCGCTCCGGGCGGTCACCGTCACGGCGCGGACGATCATCACGGTCGCGCTTCTGCATCATGGCGGACGGGCCGTCTTCATGCTTCTCGACTGCGATGGTCATGTAACGAAGAACGTCTTCGTTGATGCGCATCTGGCGCTCCATCTCGTGGACAGCGGCTGCCGGAGCATCGATGTCGACCAGAACGTAATGAGCCTTGCGGTTCTTGTTGATGCGGTAGGTCAGGGACTTGAGGCCCCAGTTTTCTACTCGCCCGACCTTGCCGCCGTTTGCTTCGAGGACACCCTTGTACTGTTCGACGAGGGCATCGACCTGCTGTGCGGAAACGTCCTGGCGGGCAAGGAATACATGTTCATAAAGAGCCATGGTGGCTTTGCCTTTCTTGCGTTAATCGTCACCCGACCTCTAGCGGCTAAGCCTCAACGACTGTTCCATTGGCTGCGGACAGCCGGCAAGAAAGTGTTGTTTCGAGACGGTCGAGAGCGGAGACACGGGAGGCTGGATCCCTTTGGATCCTGACAGGTTTCATGACGGAAACCGGCCCTCCGTTCAGCCACCAGCCAGAAGACCGGGTGTTGCGAACAGCGCGCTTATACGGATTTTTCGCCCGGAAGCAAGGGGCAGGGCAGATTTAGTGGGGTTTGTCGCAGGGGCTGCCGATTGGATAGCTTCGCGGGACGGCGGATCGGCGGGCTGCCAACCCTGGAAGTAAACACGCCATCCATGGAGTGTGCTCCAGTGCTGAAAAATACCAGCAGTTCCGGAAAACTTCATCCCTTTGACGCGAATCCTCCATTGATTGTGACAATCGGATCAAGGATTTGTCACGCAGACGGGTTTTAGCAGGAGATATATGAAACATGGGCGACAAGAAAAAGCGGGTCTACGCGGCACTCTTCGATGGCGCCTATGACGGGTTGAGCGACAAGGCATTGTTCGATTTCGTCAAGCGCCGCGTGCCGAAGGTCACCAGCCGGAACATCGTGCGGGCATCGCTGCTGGCATTCGACGACGCGGAAGCCAGGGACGCCAATGTCCTGCAGACGATCTATGCTCTGGCGATCAGGCACAGGCTGGAGCCGGGTGTTCACGACGATGAAGCGGTCGTGGAAGCCGTGCCGGAACCCCAGGTCGAGCCGGTGGCCAAGGCGAAGCGAACGAGAAAACCGCCGACAGTGCCCTTGGCCGCCGGCGCCGGCGAGACTTCCAACTAGGTTTGCTCGCCCAAGACACCAAAGCGGGGCGAATGCACCGCACCCCGCTCAAAACTTATACTGAAGCCCAATTTTAATGTCGTGAGTCTTCAGGTCCACCCGGCTTTCGATGCAGCCGCAGAAGCCGGGTATGGCGTAGGTGGCATTGCCGAAGTTGGTGTAGCGGTATTCGAGGCGGGTCGTCAGGTGGTCGGTGATGGCATATTCGACGCCGGCGCCCGCGGTCGGGCCGACATGCACCTTTGAATCGGGCTGTGGTCCCAGTCCGAATGTTGGATAGTCCGGTGTGAATTCGTATTTTCCAAAGGCAATGCCGGCGGTCACGTAGGGCAGGAAGCGATCGATCGCATAGCCGGCGCGGGCGCGGATCGAGGCGGTCCATTTCAGGTCACCGGAGGCTTCGTCGAACGGAGAGGGAATGCCCGTCAAGACAAGGCTGCTGTCTCCATCGACACTGGCAAAGTTGAAATCGCCTTCGATGCCGATGACGAACGGGTTGTCGAACTGAAGATTGTAGCCGGCGGAGACACCGCCGATGAAGCCTTCCGGATCGATGTCGCCGATGAAGGGCGGGATCGTCGCTGGCGGAAAATAGGCCCCGCCCGTGGACTTGCCCCAGGCATAACCGGCCTGCACGCCGATATGGGCGCCAGTCCATGTGAAGGGTCCAGTCACATCCGCATCATCCGCCAGCACCGGGCAGGCCAGAACGTGGGCAAGCAATACGGAAAGCAAGATCGGCTTCATTTTCCACCCCTCCGGCAGCGCAAGGCTTACAGATATAGCCTAGCCCCGATCTTTGAGCGCGGCCCAAATTCGGGTCATTCAGGGGCGGGTATGCCGCGCCGACAGACTGCCGGTCAATGTCGTGGCTGAGCGCGCGTTGCCACGGTCATGGAAAAGCCCGGACGAGCCGGGCTTTGAAGTCTTCTGGTCTATTGTCAGCGATATGGTCATCCGTGCCAGAGGCAATCAATCCTCGTCGCCACCCTGGTCGTCGTCATCGCCGCCCTGGTCGTCATCATCCTCGCCCTGATCGTCATTGTCATCACCCTGGTCGTCGCCGTCGTCGCCCTGGTCGTCATGATAACCGCCCTGATCGTCGTTATCGTCGCCCTGGTCGTTGTCATCGTCTCCGGTCGTGGCCTTGTCTTCCTTCTCGGCTTTGACACGATCTTTCTCGGCCTTTGCCTTTTCCCGCTCGCTCTTTGCCTTTTCCTTCTCGGCTTTCCTGTCGGCCTTGGCCTGAGCCTTGTCCGCCTTCGCCTTTGCTTTTTCAGCCTTGGCCTGGTCCTTCTCGGCCTTTACCCTGGCCTTTTCAGCCTTGGCTTTTTCCTTCTCGGCTTTTGCTTTCGCCTTTTCAGCCTTCGCCTTTTCCTCGGCCGCTCTCTTCTCGGCCTTGGCCTTTTCTAGCGCGGCCTTCTTTTCGGCCTTGGCTTTTTCCTTTTCAGCCTTCCGGGCCTTGCCGGACTTGTCATCCTTCGCGAAAGCCTCGCCGATCTGCACGCTGTCTCCGAACAGTGCGGACGGAACCACCGGGCCGCCGATCAGATAGGCGGCAGCTAGGGTTGAAAGGATAAGGCCACGATGGATGCGGCGGCCCAGGAATGCGACTGTCATGCTGTTTCCCCTAATTCAGTTCAGGTTGCCTTCGATGGGGAAAAGCTAGTGCAAGCATCCTGATGAATTGTTAGGCGAATAGCTTGTATTTTATATATGGCGAATATTAAAACCTTCTGTTTTTACTCACATATTCCATGTTTTAGCGCTTGACCCGCCCTTGAGCCATATGCGCCATCGACCGTTCGTTTTCGCCGGAGCGGTTAGATCGGTGCAGGGTATTTCTTGTGCAGCTTGCCGATGCCCTTCAGAACGTCTTTCGACAGGACGACATCCTTCGCGCCGATATTCGTCTTCAACTGGGCCATGCTGGTCGCGCCGATGATGACGGATGTCATGAAGGGGCGGGTGAGGCTGAAGGCGAGCTGCATCTGGGCGAGGTCGAGGCCGTTGGCCGCTGCGAGCTTGGCATAGGCGGCAACGGCGGCGTTCTGGTATTTCGTGTAACGGCCGCCGAGGTCGTCGTTGATGGTCAGGCGGGACCCCTCGGGCTTTGCACCGTCGAGATACTTGCCGGTCATCAGGCCGGCCGCGAGCGGCGAATAAGCCAGAAGGCCGATATCCTCGTGATGGCTGACTTCGGCCAGATCGAGGTCGAAGGCGCGATAGAGAAAATTATATTCGTTCTGGATCGAGGCGATGCGCGGCAGACCGTTCTTCTCCGCGATGGCGAGCATTTTCATCGCGCCCCAGGCGGTGTCGTTGGACAGGCCTATGGCCCGCACCTTGCCCTCCTTCACGAAGTCGCCCAGCGTCGCGACAATCGCCTGAAGATCCTCGGTGACGGCAGCCGTGTCCTGCTTGGACGGATTGTAGCTCCAGGATTTGCGGAAGTGATAGTGGCCACGGTTCGGCCAGTGCATCTGGTAGAGATCGATGTAATCCGTCTGCAGGCGCTTCAGGCTGACTTCAAGCGCCTCTCGCATGGTTTTCGGGCTGGCCGGCGTGCCTTCGCGAATATAGGGGCGGCCGGGGCCGGCGACCTTGGTGGCGACAACGATCGCATCGCGGTTGCCGCGCGCCTTCAGCCAGGTGCCGATATAATCTTCGGTCAGGCCACGCGTCTCGGGACCGGCCGGTGTCACCGGATAGAGTTCGGCGGTATCGATGAAGTTGATGCCCTGGTCGCGCGCATAGTCCATCTGCTCATGGGCTTCGCGTTCGCTGTTCTGCGTGCCCCAGGTCATGCTTCCGAGGCAGATTTCGGAAACCTTGATGCCGGTGCGGCCGAGTGTCTTGTATTGCATGGGAATGATATGCCTCGATAGGAATTTGGCGGAAATGTAGAGCCTGTTTGTTGCAGCGCAAGAGGCAATGTATCGCCGCCTGGAAATCACCCGCAAGGGGCCGGCACCTTGAGCAAAGCTTGACTCTGCCGTCAGGAATGTGAATGGAAAGGAAAATACAACGGCAGTTGTCCCGATGTTCCGGGACGCGATACAGGCTGAAACGGCGCGGCGACCGTCGCGCGTGACGGGAGACACTTCATGGCAATCGCATTCACGTTTCCCGGCCAGGGCAGCCAGGCCGTCGGCATGGGCAAGGATCTTGCAGACGCCTTCCCGGAGGCGGCCGCCGTGTTCGCCGAGGTCGACGAGGCGCTCGGTGAAAAACTCTCCGACACCATCTGGAATGGTCCGGACGAGGCCCTGACGCTGACGGCCAATGCGCAGCCGGCGCTGATGGCGGTGTCGATCGCCGTCATGCGCGTGCTGGAAGCGCGCGGGCTGGATCTGAAAAAGCAGGTCTCCTTCGTTGCCGGCCATTCGCTCGGCGAATATTCGGCGCTCTGTGCGGCGGGCACGTTTTCGCTGGCCGACACGGCCCGGCTGCTGCGCATTCGCGGCAATGCCATGCAGGCGGCGGTTCCGGCGGGCCTTGGCGCCATGGCGGCGATCATCGGCCTGGAGCATGCGGCCGTCGACGCCGTCTGCACTGCCGCGCGCACGCTCGGCGCCTGCCAGGTGGCCAATGACAATGGCGGTGGCCAGATCGTGATTTCCGGCGAAAAGGCGGCCGTCGAGAAAGCTGCGGCGCTGGCGACGGAAAGCGGCGCCAAGCGCGCCATTCTGCTGCCGGTCTCCGCCCCGTTCCATTCGTCGCTGATGGCGCCGGCAGCCGATGCGATGCGTGTTGCTCTTGCCGGTGTTTCGATGAATGCCCCGCTGGTGCCGGTGATCGCCAATGTCCGCGCCGCTCCGGTCAGCGATTCTGGCGAGATCGCCGGCCTGTTGGTCGAGCAGGTCACCGGGCAGGTGCGCTGGCGTGAGACGGTCGAGTGGTTTGCCGCCAACGACGTCACCACACTGTATGAAATCGGTGCCGGCAAGGTCCTGACCGGGCTTGCCCGGCGGATCGACAAGACCGTCACTGGCATCTCCGTCAGTTCGCCTGCGGATATAGAGACTTTGCTGGCAAGCCTTTCGGCCTGACCGGGCCGCCAGCTTTCAAAACAACAAGGATCAAGACCATGTTCGATCTGTCTGGCCGCAAGGCCCTCGTCACCGGCGCATCCGGCGGCATCGGCGAGGAAATCGCCCGCATCCTGCATGCGCAGGGCGCCATCGTCGGCCTGCACGGCACCCGCGTCGAAAAGCTCGAAGAGCTTGCCAATTCGCTGGGCGAGCGCGTGCACCTGTTCCCGGCCGATCTTTCAGACCGTGCCGCCGTCAAAGCGCTCGGTGAAAAGGCCGAAGCCGATCTCGGCGGTGTCGATATCCTCGTCAACAATGCCGGCATCACCAAGGACGGCCTGTTCGTGCGCATGAGCGATGAGGACTGGGACAAGGTGATTGAGGTCAACCTGACTTCCGTCTTCCGCCTGACCCGCGAACTGACCCATCCGATGATGCGCCGCCGCTATGGCCGCATCATCAACATCACCTCGATCGTCGGCGTCACCGGCAATCCCGGCCAGGCCAACTACTGCGCCTCCAAGGCCGGCATGATCGGCTTTTCCAAGTCGCTCGCGCAGGAGATCGCGACGCGCAATGTCACCGTCAACTGCGTGGCGCCCGGTTTCATCGAAAGCGCGATGACCGGCAAGCTGAACGACAAGCAGAAGGAAGGCATCATGGGTGCGATCCCCATGAAGCGCATGGGCACCGGTGCGGAAGTGGCGTCTGCCGTCGCTTACCTGTCGTCCAGCGAGGCGGCCTACGTCACCGGCCAGACGATCCACGTGAATGGCGGCATGGCGATGATCTGACCGGCAGGCGTCCGATCCTGTCGGTACGGGACAGGCCTTGACGCAAAGATCCGAAGCGCTACGGTCAAATACCGGAAATTGCGTGTTGACCAAGCCAAGGGCTGCGATTTTCGGACTTTGCGGCAGACATAAACCGTGTTAAGCGGGCCATGACTGTGCGCAGTCGATCGGAAGATGTGAGGTATACGACGGCTTTCGCCGCCCGTGTTTGGCCGCACTTCCGGTTGAATGGATTGCCCGGTGGACCCCGTTGGTCTATCAGGCGTTAGTGAGTGTACCGGTGTCAGAACGGCATCGTCGAAAAAACAAAGGTCGAGGAATCCGACATGAGCGACGTAGCAGAACGCGTAAAGAAAATTGTTATTGATCATCTTGGCGTCGACGCCGAAAAGGTAACCGAAGGCGCGAGCTTCATCGACGACCTCGGCGCGGATTCGCTCGACACCGTCGAACTGGTCATGGCGTTCGAAGAAGAGTTCGGCGTTGAAATTCCGGACGACGCTGCAGATTCGATCCTGACCGTCGGCGACGCCGTCAAGTTCATCGAAAAGGCACAGGCCTGATTTTGGCCTTCCGGCGGGGCGCGTTGCGGCCCGCCATTGGCCCTTTCGCAGGGCAGAGCTTCCGTTGAAGCTTGGCATGAATCGGCAAGGCGTCCATCGCTTCCGTACCCGATCATGCAGTATAGAGTATCGAGAGTTGGATAAACGGATCCGGTCTTATATGCGTGGTCCGGTCCGACTCTGGAGTGAAACAGGCAGGATGGATCGCGGTTTATGAGACGTGTCGTTATCACCGGTACCGGCATGGTATCGCCGCTGGGATGTGGAACCGAAGTCAGCTGGTCCCGCCTTCTTGACGGGCACAATGCCGCCCGCCAGGTCACCGAATTCCAGGTTGACGATCTTCCCGCAAAAATTGCCTGCCGCCTTCCTTTCGGCGATGGTTCCGAAGGCACGTTCAATCCGGATAACTGGATGGAGCCGAAGGAGCAGCGCAAGGTCGACGATTTCATCATTTACGCGATGGCCGCGTCCGAAATGGCGCTCAAGGATGCCGACTGGCACCCGAAGACGGACGAAGACCAGATCGCCACCGGCGTGATGATCGGTTCCGGGATCGGCGGCCTCGAGGGCATCGTCGAGGGCGGCATCACGCTGCGCGACCGCGGCCCACGCCGGCTGTCGCCATTCTTCATTCCCGGCCGCCTGATCAATCTCGCATCCGGACAGGTTTCGATCCGCCACAAGCTGCGCGGCCCCAACCACTCCGTCGTCACGGCCTGTTCCACCGGCGCGCACGCAATCGGCGACGCGGCCCGGCTGATTGGCCTCGGCGATGCCGATGTCATGGTCGCTGGTGGCACGGAATCACCGATTTCGCGCATCGCGCTCGCCGGTTTCGCCGCCTGCAAGGCGCTGTCGACCCAGCACAATGACGATCCGAAGAAGGCCTCGCGCCCCTATGACAAGGATCGCGACGGTTTCGTCATGGGCGAGGGTGCCGGCATCGTCGTCCTGGAGGAACTGGAACACGCTCTGGCCCGTGGTGCCAAGATCTATGCCGAGGTCGTCGGCTACGGCATGTCGGGCGACGCCTACCATATCACGGCCCCTTCGGAAGACGGGGATGGCGCCTATCGCTGCATGAAGATGGCGCTGAAGCGCGCCGGCCTGGAGCCAACCGACATCGACTATATCAATGCCCACGGCACATCGACGATGGCCGACACCATCGAGCTTGGTGCCGTCGAGCGCCTTTTGGGCGACCATGCCGAAAACGTCTCGATGTCGTCGACAAAATCGGCCATCGGGCATCTGCTGGGTGCTGCCGGTGCCGTCGAGGCGATTTTCTGCATATTGGCCATCCGTGACAATATCGCGCCGCCGACGCTCAATCTCGACAATCCGTCGGTCGAAACGAAGATCGATCTGGTTCCGCATACGGCGCGCAAGCGCAAGATCGACGTGGCCCTGTCGAATTCCTTCGGTTTCGGCGGCACGAACGCCTCCCTCGTTCTGCGCCGCTACGAAAACTGATCGCAACGCGACGCTGGAAGCGGTGCGCTTTCAGCCGGTGCCAACACGTCCGCGACGATTGCCTGTGCGAAATCAAGGGGCGTCCCCCTTTTTGCCGTATTGCTCTGGTCAAGCACGGTTTGCCGCCGCCTTGACTTCGGCAGCGACGGGACCATGTTGCGGCAAGCGCGATCTGCTTGAATGGGCGCGCAGCCAGATTGTTTTCGTCCCTGATTCTCTTCCGGAGTCCGCATCAGGGGTTTGAGATGTGCATGAAGCGAACTCCGGAAGCAGGACAGACGTGAGCGACGGAAACGAAAATAGCCCGATGCAGTTCGGCCGCAGCGAAGCGGGCAACAAGGGGCCGATCATCCCGAAGTCGGCGAGCGAAGCCCTGCGCCCCGAAAAGGTGCCGCAGCCGCCCAAGCGCTCGCGCAAGGCGCGCAGCCAGATGGTCATCTTCCTCAACTTCCTGATGACGCTGGTGGTGTTTCTGACCGTGGCTGCCGCTGCGACCGTCTACTATGCGATGAACGCCTACGAGGCGAAGGGGCCGCTCCCGGCCAACACCAATTTCATCGTGCGCAATGGCGCCAGCATCGTCGAGATCGCCAGCAGCCTAGAACGCAACAACATCGTCTCCGACGGCCGCGTGTTCCGGTTCATGTCGGAGGCCTATCTCGACGACGATACGCTGAAGGCCGGCGAATACGAGATCAAGGCCGGGGCCACCATGCAGGAGATCATGCAGCTCCTGAAATCCGGCAAGTCGATCCTCTATTCGGTCTCCCTTCCGGAAGGCCTGACGGTCAAGCAGATGTTCAGCCGGCTTTCCGCCGATCCGGTGCTGGAAGGCAACCTGCCGGCCGAACTGCCGGCGGAAGGCACGCTCCGTCCCGATACCTATAAATTCTCGCGCGGTACCAAGCGCAGCGAGATCGTCGTGCAGATGGCCGCGGCGCAGAAGGACCTGGTCGACCAGATCTGGGAGAAGCGCAATCCCGACCTGCCGATCCAAAGCCGCGACGAATTCGTGACGCTGGCCTCGATCGTCGAGAAGGAGACGGGTATCGCCGACGAACGCTCGCGTGTTGCCTCGGTCTTCATCAACCGGCTGGAAAAGAACATGCGGCTGCAATCCGACCCGACGATCATTTACGGCATCTTCGGCGGCGACGGAAAGCCTGCTGACCGGCCGATACTGAAGTCCGACCTCGACAAGGAAACCCCCTACAACACCTATATCATCAAGGGCCTGCCGCCGACGCCGATCGCCAATCCGGGGCGGGCGGCGCTCGAGGCCGTGGCCAATCCGTCGCGCACCTCCGACCTCTATTTCGTCGCGGACGGCACCGGTGGCCATGTTTTTGCGGCAACGCTCGACGAGCACAATGCCAATGTCCGGCGCTGGCGAAAGCTGGAGGCCGAGAAGGCGGCAGCCGCAAAAGCGGCCGATGCAGCGGAAGAGACGCCGGCCCAGCCCTGATGGACAGCGTGGCTTGTGGATGACATGGCCCCACAGCGGTTACCCCTTGCAGGGGACCGTTGCGGGGCCGTAAACATGAGCCCTTGCTTGCTTAAAGGGAGCCGACGATGCCGTTGCAGTCCATGACCGGATTTGCCCGCCGGGAGGGAACCTCGGGTCGCTACCGCTGGGCCTGGGAAATGCGCTCCGTCAATGGCAAGGGGCTGGATGTGCGGCTGCGCCTGCCGCCGGGCTGCGAACATCTCGAGACCGAATTCCGCAAGCTTTACGGCGACAGTTTTTCGCGCGGAAACCTGCAGGTCGGGCTGACGTTGTCGGCTGTAGAGACAGGTGTCGAAGCCGTCGTCAACCAGGGCGCGCTTGCCGCCGTGCTGGCGCTGCGGGCGCAACTGGGCGATCTCATCGATCCCGCGCCATTGCGGCTGGACACGCTCCTGCAGATGCGCGGCGTGGTAGAATTTCGCGAACCCGAGGACGACGAGGCGACGCGTGCCGGGCGGGACGCCGATCTTCTCGAAGGTTTTCGCCTGGCGCTTTCGGATATGGTGGCGATGCGAGAAACGGAGGGGGAAGCGCTCCGGCAGATCCTTCTTTCCCAGATCGACCGGGTCGAAACGCTGGCGCGGCTGATCGAAACCGATCCGACCCGAAGCCCGCAGGCGATCGCTGCAAGGCTGGTGCAGCAGGTGGCCGTGCTGATGGACAGCGCAACGACGCTCGACCGCGACCGGCTGCATGCCGAGGTGGCGCTGATTGCCACCAAGGCCGATCTGCGCGAGGAGATCGACCGGCTGCAGGCGCATGTCGCGGCTGCGCGCGATCTCTTGAAAAAAGGTGGGCCGATCGGCCGGAAACTCGATTTCCTTGCCCAGGAATTTAACCGCGAATCAAATACCATCTGTTCGAAGTCCAATGCCGCCGCCGTGACCGCTGCCGGTATCGAACTGAAAGTCGTCATCGACCAGTTCCGCGAACAGGTTCAGAATCTGGAGTAAAGCATGAGTCCCGCCGTTCCGACAAAACCCGTAGCGATCTCGCGCCGCGGCCTGATGCTTGTCATTTCCTCGCCATCCGGCGCGGGCAAATCGACAATTGCCCGTCATCTGCTGGAGGCCGATTCGAACCTCAGCCTCTCGGTCAGCGTCACGACGCGCGCGCGGCGTCCGAGCGAAATCGCCGACCGGCACTATCATTTCATCAGCGTGCGGGAGTTCGAGCGCATGCGCGATTCCGATGCCCTGCTGGAATGGGCGGAGGTCCACGGCAATTTTTATGGCACCCCACGCGAACCGGTCGAGATCGCCATGTCGGAAGGCCGCGACATGCTGTTCGATATCGACTGGCAGGGCGCGCGACAGCTGCAGGAGAAAATGTCGGCCGATGTCGTCTCGATCTTCGTCCTGCCACCGACCATGGCCGAACTGCAGTCACGCCTGCATCGCCGCGCCGAGGACAGCGAAGCGGTGATCGAAACCCGGCTGGCCAATTCGCGTTCGGAAATCGAGCACTGGCGCGAATACGATTACGTCTTCATCAACGACGATCTCGACGCCGCCTTCGATTCCGTGCAGTGCATCGTCAAGGCCGAACGCGTTCGGCGCGACAGACGTTTCGGCCTGTTCGATTTCGTCACGGGGCTGCTGACGGAAAAGCCGGTGCTTTGAGGATCGGCATTTTCCAGTTTGCCTGCCTAAAGGCAGTTCGCCAGCCGGCAGAATTCCTCGACCGACAGGGTTTCGGCCCGGCGGTGCGGGTCGATGTCGGCGCGGGCGAGAAGGGCTTCGCCGCCGATCGACTTGACGCTCTGGCGCAGCATCTTGCGGCGCTGGCCGAAGGCGGCCATCGTCACCTTTTCCAGATCGGCAGCAGAGCAGGGGATCGGGTTTTCGACCGGCACAAGATGCACCACGGAGGAGGTGACCTTTGGCGGCGGCGTGAACGCTTGCGGCGAAACGTCGAAGGCCATGTGTGCCTGCGTGCGCCAGCCGCAGAGTACGCCCAGCCGACCGTAATGGTTGTCATCGGCCTTGGCGACGATCCTGAGCCCCACCTCGCGCTGGAACATCAGCGTCAGCGACTGGTAGAAGGGCGGCCAGGTTTCCGGCAAAAGCCAGTTGACCAGCAGTTGCGTGCCGACATTGTAGGGCAGGTTGGCGATGACGCGCACGGGCGAGCCATCGGTTACAAGTGTCTCGAACGGCGTTTTCAGCGCGTCGCCTTCGATGACGTCGAGACGCCCGGGATAGTGATCGGCGATTTCGGCAAGTGCCGGCAGGCAGCGCGCGTCACGCTCGATGGCGATGACCTTCTTTGCGCCGAGCGCCAGGATTGCCCGTGTCAGCCCGCCAGGCCCGGGGCCGACCTCGATGACGGTGACGCCGTCCAGCGCGCCTGCCGTGCGGGCGATCTTCTGCGTCAGGTTGAGATCAAGCAGGAAGTTCTGGCCGAGCGCCTTGCGGGCGTCGAGGCCGTGACGCTGGATCACGTCGCGCAGCGGTGGCAGGCCGTCGAGGGCAGCCATCAGCGGCCTCCCAGCGCGGCGAAGTTGCCCGCCAGTTCTCGTGCCATGTGCAGCGCGGCAAGCAGGCTGTCGGCACGCGCGATGCCCTTGCCGGCGAGGCTGAAGGCCGTGCCGTGATCCGGCGAGGTGCGGATGAAGGGCAGGCCGAGGGTGACGTTGACGCTGTCGTCGAAACCGAGCGCCTTTGCCGGGATCAGGGCCTGATCATGATACATGCAGATGGCCACGTCATAGGTGGCGCGGGCGCGGTCGTGGAACATGGTGTCGGCGGGCATAGGGCCGACCGCGTCAATACCTTCGGCGCGCAATTTCTCGATCACCGGCCGGATGATGGCATCGTCCTCAAGGCCGAGCGCACCGCCTTCGCCGGCATGCGGATTGAGCCCGGCGACGGCAAGCCGTGGCTTTTCGATGCCAAACCGCGTCCGCAGTTCCCGTGCGGTAATCGTGCAGGTCTCATGGATCAGGTCTGCGCTCATCTGCGACGGCACGTCTTTCAGCGGAATGTGGATGGTGACAGGCACGGCGCGCAGTTTCGGTCCGGCGAGCATCATCACCGGCAGCGGCGCTGTCCCGCTACTGCGGCCGGCAATGCTTGCCAGAAATTCGGTATGGCCGGGAAACCGGAAGCCGGCATCGTAAAGCACGGACTTGGCGATGGGATTGGTGACGACGGCGGATGTCCTGCCGGAGAGGGTGAGATCGACGGCCGTCTCGATGGCGCCGGTGATCGCGCCTGCATTGCGTGGATCGGCAACGCCCGGCGCCACGCTCTCGTCACATCGGACGGGGCAGACGGGGAAAACATCGCTGAAAAGCCCGGAAGCATCCGCAGCATCTGTTTCGCGGATGACGACGTCATGGCCGAGAAGGGCGGCACGGGCTTGGATGACCTGCGGATCGCCGACGAACAGGAAGGCAGGGGTCTGCCAGGCCTTGCGGTTCAGCCAGGCGGCGATGCTGATATCCGGGCCGATGCCTGCCGGGTCGCCCATGGACAGGGCGACGGGCAGGCTCGTTTCTGATTTCATTCGAACGGTCTTACTTGTTCAGGATCTGCGCCTTCCGGCGCAGGTCCTCGATATACTTCTTGCTGTTCGGATCTTCGGCAGCGGAGTCCTTCTTGCCGAGGTCTTCGGCACGGAAAACGATTTCGGCGGCAAGGTCATCGGACACCTGGCGCTTCTTGCAGATTGCCAGATATTCGACGCCCTTTTCCGTGACGCGGGTCCCGGTGGTCAGGCCGTCGCCGGCCTTTTCGATCAGCGGCTTCCAGTCAGCCGGCAGCTCCTGGGCCATGATGCGGCCGAGCGAGCGGATCGACACGTCCTTCATCGTCGCGGCATAGGCCTTGGCACCATCGCAGCCGGGGAAACCGGCCCGCGACGCATTGGCTTCCGCCTGCCGTTTGCCGAGGATCGACTTGCGCTTGGATTCCGGAATGACGAAGATGACCTGCTGCAGGAAGTATTCGGTGGTCACCGGCTTGTTGCCGCCATTTTCCATCATGCGCTTGACGAGATCGGCCGGTGACATGCGGCCGCCGCTGCCACCGCCGTAACGGGCAGTCACGGCGCGCGGCCAGCTCATCTGCACGGCGACATATTGCTTGAAATGCTCGAGGCCGACACCGGCCTGGTCGAGAACCTGGCCGAGCTGCTTGATGTTCATCTTGTTGCCGCTGGCAAAGCGGTTGACGGCCGCTTCGACTTCAGAGGAGCTGACCGATGCCTTGAGGCGCGAAATTTCCGAGCGCTTGAGAACCTCATCGATCAGTTGTTCGCGCGCGACATTCTTGTCCGCCTTCTGGCGCTGCAGGCGCAGGAAGGCTGCCCGCTTGGCGATGTCGCCGCTGGTGATCGGCACATTGTTGACGACCACGGCGACCTGGCTTGCAGCCTGGGCCGACGGAACCACTGCCATCATCAATCCGCCGGCAACGACGACAGCCGCAAACCCGCGCACCACAGAATGTATCCCGCCCATTGTCCGTCCTTTTTACGTTTCCCTTTCTCCGATCCAATTGCCGATCCGAGTGCAGGTCGCGCTTCTTATGGCTGTGCCACTTTCACGAGCGCATGTTTATACCATCATGAATAATACATGCGGCCAAACGATGACAAGGCCGCAAGCCGCTGCAAACGCGGTTCAGGCGGCATTCGGCACGCGGAAACAGGAAAAAAGATGAAAACGATACCGGCATTTTGCCGGTATCACGGATCAATTGAGACCGTCGAACTCCGTGTCGCCGACATTGATGTCGCCGAGCGTGCGGAAGCTGAGGCGCGCGCCGATCGACCAGTCATTGGCAACCGATTGGTCGGTATCGCGTTCGCGCTGGTAGACCAGCGAAAAGATCGTGTCGCGATCGTCATAGGTGAAGCCGATGCCGTTGCGGGAGATCACGTCGCTGTTGATGTCATAGGTCACCGAGCCGAAAACCGACCAGTAGTCCTGGAACTTGAACGCCGCGGCTGTTTGGACTTCATCCTGATCGCTGACGGAGCCGTAAAGCGGCTGGGCCTGTATGCGCGTATAGGTCAGGGCCGTCTGCCACTTGATGCCCTGGTAGCCGATGCTGGCATCGGCACGGCGCAGGTCGAAATTGCTTTCGTCGAGGCGACCGCTGACGCTTGCCGTCAAACCCGACGGCGCATCGATGCCGACCATGCCGACATAATCCGAGCGCTCCGTTTCAAGACCGGAATCGGATCCGGCCTTGACGAGGTCGTCGGTGGAAAACGAGTTCAGGCCGCCGAGATGGAACGACTGGCCGGCGATGCTGCGCAGGGCATAGCCATTGTCGAAGCTGCCGGTATAGCGAAAGCCGATATTGGCACGCGTTCCGCCTTCGATGCGGTCATAGCCGGAAAACTTGTCGCGATCAAACAGCGAGGTCGCATCGAAGACGAAGCTCTGGGCGTCTTCGTTCGGCAGGCCACCGGCGAGTTCCTCATCCGGACGGGCAAAGATCTGCGCCATCGGCTCAAGGATATGGCTGCTGTTCTCGCCGGAAAACAGGATCGGATAGCGGGCTTCGAGGCCAGCCGTCAGCATGCTGCGCGTTGCGGCATCGTCATTGGAATAGGCGCCGGTATAGGTCGCGCCCGGATCTCGCATGTTGAGGCCGATCGCATCGCCACGGGCGGCAAACAGAGGCGTCAGCGCAAGACCGCCGGGAACGATAAAGGTGCGCTTCCACTCGGCTTCCGCCGACAGGCGGTGCGTCGTGCCGTCGAGCCCGCGATACCGGAAGACGTCAGGCCCGGGCACGCTGACCTGAAGCTCGTCCTCGCGGTTGCGGTTGATGTTGGTCAGGTTGACCTTGGCGCTGAACTGACCGCCGAGCACAGGATCCGGCGCGGTATAATCATAGTCGAGAACCTGGGCCACAGCCTGCTTGTTTTCGGCAAGGCTGCCCGGATCGGCATCCTGGATGTCGAAATAGAAGGCGCGCATGTCGAAGTGGTTGCGTTTGCCGAGACCGGTCAGATAGGCCTGGTTGGTATAGGTTGTGCCATCGAAGGTCGATAGCTCGTAGGTCTTGGCGAAGTTGTTGTCGCTCTGGACGAGAACGTTCCAGCCGAAGGTCCAGCGCGGATTGATTTCGAATTTCGCGCGTGACGCCACCATGCCGCGATTGGTCTCATGCGAATCGACCGTGCCATCCGTAAAGGCGGCGCGATCCATCTGGCTGATGCCCGCAAAACTCAGCGTGTGTTCGCCATTGTGGAAGCGCTGGCGGAACTCGCCCTCCATCAGGAAGCCCTGGCGCGTCAGGCCGGTCGCCGTCACCGTCGCATCCATATAGGGCGAGATCGCCCAGTAGTAGGGTACGCTCAAACCCGCACCGAGCTTCTGGGTGTATTTGAGGCGCGGGAACAGGAAGCCGCTCTTGCGCTTCACCGTATGATCCGGAACCTCCAGCACGGGCAGGAACACGATCGGCTTGCCGAACAGTTCGAAACGGGCGTTCTCGAGCCGGACCGTATGGGTCCTGCCGTTCTGGACGATGCGCTGGGCCTTGATCTGCCACAGGGATTTGTGATTCGGGTTCGTCGCGCAGGGCGTGCAGGCCGTGTAGACGGCCTGGTTCAGAATGATTTCCTCGCCATTGCGCCGTTCGCCGTTGACCGCAGCCAGCTTGGTGAGGTCCGTCGTTTCGATGCGCATGGTGTCGATGAAACCATTTGCGAAATTGTCGGTCACGTCCATCTGGTCGGCATAGATCTTGTTGCCGCCGGGTTCGATGAGTTCGATTTCGCCGGTCGCGATGATTCGGCCGGTCTTCTGGCTGTACTCGACCTGCTGGGCGACCATCTGGTAGCCGCCATAATTGATCTGCACGGCGCCGCGAACGATGACGCGTTCGGCGTCCTGATTGTAGACGAGTTCATTCGCCGACAGAAGCATCTTGGCATCTTCGGGCAGATTCGGGCGAAGCGAATCGAGATCGGTCTCCTGCGCCCACGCGGAAGCCATCATGCCAGGAACAAAACTCTGGAACGCTACGCTTGCGAGTAGGGCGGCAATCACCAGCCTTGTATGTTTGCGGTTGCCTGCCGCCACTAGCCATCCTCCTCATGCAATAGAATCGTCGAGCCCAGCGCCATCGCTACAACAACTGGCAACCAGGCTGCAACGAACGGAGGCACTACACCGCTGCTCCCGAATGCTTTTACAAGCACGGTCACGACATAAAGCACGAACCCCGAAAGGATTCCACCGAGAATTACCGAGCGCGATTGGTTGAACCGGCTAAATTTCAGCGACACGCTGGCGGCAATCAATGTCATGGCAACGAGCAGAAGCGGGAGCGACAGCATCGAATGGAACTGGGTCTCCATTCCGCTGGTCGAGAAACCAAATGACTTTGCGATTTCTATCTTCCGCAGCAGATCGAAAAACTGAATGGAATCAGCTTTCGTCAGAGCCTCCTGAACGAATTCCGGTTTCAGATTGGTACGTAATTGTGCCGTATCGAGACGGCGCGGCAACTGACCGTTGCGCGTTTCCGTCACGTCCTTAAGCAACCAGTAACCATCTTCGAGTTTTGCCGACTTTGCGTCCTGCCGGGATACAATCAGACCTTGCGGATTGAAGTGAATCACCGCGACGTTGAGGAGCGTGGCGCCGTTGTCCTGGACCGAGCGCGCGCCGATGATCGCGTCGTCGTCACCGTAGATCTGGCGCAGCCACGGAATGGAGATCGCCGCACGCGAGGACGACGAACCGCCGAGTTCTGCCTCCAGCGCTTCCGCCGCTTTCGTGCCCCAGGCCGCGATCGGATTGAGGATGATGACCGTCAGAACACCGAACAGAAAGGCGCCGATGACGAAGGGCTGCAGGAATTGCCAAACGGATATGCCGGCCGCACGCGTCACCACCAGTTCGTAGCGGCGGTTGAGCGAGATCAGCGCCGCCATGGCGGAAAACAGCGCTACGAACGGCACGGTTTCCTGCAGGATCGTCGGAATCCGGAATGTCGTCATCAAAAAGGCTGCGGCCAGCGAATAGCCGGGCAGGGCCGACATCCGGTTCGAAACTTCCGAAAAATCGATGATGAAGACGAGCGAGAAGATGCCGGTCAGGAACCAGAACGTCGTGACGGTGTAACGACGGAAGAAATAGCGGCCCAGCGTACTGAAGATCACGGCGTGCCGCCTCCGCTGGAGGATCTCGGCTGCCAAACGCTGCGCAGGCGGTCGAGCCACACATTCAGCCTGTCGTTCCAGTTGATCGGCAGGGACAGCCGGCGATTGCCGGCCAGCTGCCGGATCGTGATGAAACCCGTCGCCAGGGGAATGATGTACATGACCGGGATGAACAGCCGCGAATCCTCCGCGTTGTTGGCGGCGTAGAATGTTGCCCAGCGCAGCAGAAGCGTGATCAGCAAGGCGCGGACCATCGGATGCAGCCGCGTTTCGCGATGCGACCGGGCATCGCTGCTGACCACCAGCGCGATCAGCCCGAACAGGATCGGGAAGGTCCATTCGGTGAAGCGGCGATGCAGTTCCGCATCATAGGCGCCGGGATTCTTCTTGTAGTTTTCTTCCGTGACGTCGGGCGCCAAAAGGTAGCCGAGGCTGCGGTCCTGCGCCCGGATCGTCGCGGCGCCGGCCATCTTGGTCAGGTCCGTCAGATCGAACGCGTAGGAATCGAACTTGATGATCGAAACGCCGCCGTCCGGCAACTTGCGGTGCACCTCGCCGTCGCGCATCACCAGCGCCGAACTTTTCTCGTCTACGGCGCCTTCGCGCGCATAATAGATGAGTTCATAGCCCGGATTGCGGGAATCGGCGACGAAGATGCCGCCGAGGACGCCGTTGTTGCGGCGCGACGCGACCTGGACATAGAGCCCGTCGGCGATCTTGCGGAAGGTATTTTCCTGGACGACGGAGGACAGGAGGTCGGCATGGGCCGTGGCGATCATCTGGCGCGCGGCTTGGCGTACCACCGGTTCGGCAAAATTATCGACGGCAAAGGAAAACACGCCGAGCGTGATCGACAGTATCATGATCGGCCGGACGATGATCGAACGCGAGCCGCCGGCCGCCTCGATCACGGTGAGTTCCGAATCATTGTTCATCGTCGCCAGTGTCTGGGTGATGCCGATGACGAGCGCGAAGGGCAGGACGAGCGGAATGATCGTCGGCAGGATCAGCGTCGCCAGTTGCAGGAATGCGCCGATCGACTGGCCGGTATCGGTGACGAGATTGATCCGCTGCAGCGCCTGCGTTGTCCAGATGATGCCGAGAACAGGCAAAAGCGCCGTCAGGAACATCTGGAACACACGGCGCAGAATATAGGTTTCGAAGATGATCATCGCAGCCTTGTCTCGGGAAGACACGCTGCACTGCACGGACGGCCTCATGGACGATCTTGCGTCCTCGGCTTGTCTGATGTGCGGAGCGTCATGGTTCTTTCGAAACCATGAACGGGTCTTGCATTTCCTGCTCTAGCCGACCCCATTCGCCACCGCAATGTGGAAGTCGTATGTGAATGTTTCTATTTCCGGCTTCGCGGCTTTTTGGTGACAGGGGTATTGCGGGCAGGCCTGCTGGCGGCAATCCGAACGGGCTGGATCGCAGGTCCCATGTCCGGGGATGAAAAGCCGGTTTTACTTTGCATTTCAGGGCGGGGCGTTTAACAGTTGCGGCAAGACGGGCCGCGTCGGGCCTGCGCCTCAAGCCTTGCCGCCAATCGCAATCCGCTTGTTTTCCGGAGAAAAAATGACTGTCAAATTTGAGATCACCTTCGCGAAATCGGCGCGCATTGCCGGTGGTACTGCCGTGCTTCTGAAAACGCTCGACGGCAAGGATGTGGCAGGCGCCGACATTGCAGATCCGGCCGGCGTCTTGGCCAAGGCGGCGCGCGTTGCGAAATTCACCGGCAAATCTCTGCGGACGCTCGATGTGGTCGCACCGCATGGCTCGCCGGCAGATCGGATATTGATCCTCGGCCTCGGAGAGGGAACTGGCCTTTCCGATCATGACTGGTTGAAGGCCGGCGGCTGCGCTGCGTCGAAAGTCAAATCCGCCGAAAAAGTCACGATCTTCCTGGATGCCCCGGGCGTAACCGTATCCGGCAAGGCCGCGGCCGATTTCGCGCTGGGCATGGAACTCAACGCCTACAGCTTCGATACCTACAAGACCAGCAAGGTCGATGACGACCAGAAGCCATCAGTCAAACCGATCAAGGTGACGATCGTCACGGCTGCAGTCATTGCGGCGAAGAAAGCGGCCATCGCCTCGCAGGCCATTGCCGAGGGCGTGATCCTTGCCCGTAGCCTCGTCAACGAACCGGCCAATGTGCTCGGCCCGCTGGAATTCGCGGCCAAGGCCAGGGAACTCGAAAAGCTCGGCGTCGAGGTCGAGGTCCTGACCGAGCGCGAGATGAAGAAGCTCGGCATGGGGGCGCTGCTCGGCGTGGCACAGGGTTCCGTGCGGCCGCCGCGGCTTGCGATCATGCATTGGAAGGGCGGCAAGCCGAAGGAACGGCCGGTGGCCTTCATCGGCAAGGGCGTCGTTTTTGATTCGGGTGGCATCTCGATCAAGCCGGCCGCCGGCATGGAGGACATGAAGGGCGACATGGGCGGTGCCGCCGCCGTGACCGGGCTGATGCACGTGCTGGCCAGCCGCAAGGCAAAGGCGAACGTCATCGGCATGATCGGCCTTGTCGAGAACATGCCCGACGGCAACGCCCAGCGGCCCGGCGATATCGTTACATCCATGTCCGGGCAGACCATCGAGGTCATCAATACGGATGCCGAAGGCCGTCTCGTGCTCTGCGATGCGCTCTGGTACTGCAACGACCGCTTCAAGCCGCAGTTCATGATCAATCTGGCGACGCTGACCGGCGCCATCATGGTGGCACTCGGCAGCCATCATGCCGGTCTGTTCTGCAATGACGACCGGCTGGCCGGCCAATTGACCGCGGCGGGCCTCACGACGCAGGAGCGGCTGTGGCGCATGCCGCTTGGCAAGGAATACGACAAGATGATCGACAGCAAGTTTGCCGACATGAAGAACACCGGCGGCCGCTATGCCGGCTCGATCACCGCTGCACAATTCCTCAAGCGCTTCGTCAAGGAGACCCCCTGGGCGCATCTGGATATTGCCGGCACGGCCATGGGTTCACCGACCGACGAGATCAACCAGTCCTGGGCCTCGGGCTTTGGCGTCCGCCTGCTCGACGAACTGGTGCGCGCGAACTACGAGGCTTGACCGGGCTCGTGACCGAAATCCTGTTCTACCACCTGACCGAATCGAAGCTCGAGGACGCGCTGCCCGGGCTGCTCGACCGCTGCGTCGAGCGCGGCTGGCGCGTGGTCGTTCAGACGGCGACGGAAGAACGGCGGGACCTGATCGACAGCCACCTGTGGACCTATCGCGACGACAGTTTCTTGGCACACGGCACGGATGCAGTGGATTTCGCCGCCGACCAGCCGATTTTGCTGACGGCAGGAGACGGGAACGACAACGGCGCAACCGTCCGCTTCCTCGTCGATGGCGCAGAGCCGCCGCCGGTCGGGGGTTATGAACGCGTCGTGTTCATGTTCGACGGCTACGACCAAGCGCAATTAGACGGCGCGCGGACGCAGTGGAAAGCGCTGAAGGGCGAGGGGCACGCGCTGACCTACTGGCAGCAGAATCAGGACGGGCGCTGGGTGAAAAAGGCTTGATCAAGAAAAAGGCCGCACAGCGGTGAGCTGCACGGCCTTTCTGTTTTTAACCGCATTGGCTCAATCGAAAAACGCATCCACAAACTTCCGCCGGCCGAGCATGAAAGCATCGGCGACATGGCGCAGAGGCGCCAGATCGACATCCGATTTGCCGGCCTTGATGATTTCGGCGAAGCGGGCGTAGAGGGCCGGGTATTCCTGTTCCGGCTCGTCATGCACGAGTTTGCCGTCGATCGAGAGCTTGGCGCCACCTTCGGCAAGAACCATGCGACCGGCCTCGGTTTCGGCGATGATGTCCCAGCTCTGATGGCCGGTCTGGCGCCAGTCGAAGTCCGCCGTCACGGACAGCTTGTTTGCGTCGGTGAATGTGATTGCGGCTGCAATCGGAGCGTCGCGATTTTCGGGGAATTCCAGCGTTGCCGCGGTGATGAACAGCGGATTGGGCAGGATATGGGTGACGATCGACAGCGCGTTGATGCCCGGATCGAAGACGCCGAGACCGCCGGCCGCCCAGATCCAGTCCTGGTTCGGATGCCAGTGGCGAACATCCTCCTTCCAGATCACCTGGACGCTGTTGATCGTGGTTCCGCCAAGAAAAGCCTTGGCGGCTTCGACGCCCGGCGCATAGCGCGAATGCCAGCTGGCAAACAGCGACAGGCCCTTGGATGCGGCAAGCGCTTCGAGGTCGGCCACTTCGCTAAGCGTTGCGCCGGGCGGCTTCTCGAGAAAGACGTGCTTGCCGGCTTCCAGCGCCGTGCGGGCTGCCTCGTAACGGAACTGCGGCGGCATGCAGAGCGACACGGCGTCGATGGCGGGCACCGTTTCGAGCATCGCCTCGATCGATTTGAAATTGTCGATCCCATCGACGACGCCGTTGCGGCTTGCCGCGGCGATCAGCTGGTAATCCGCATTCTTGGCGATGGAGGGCAGGTGCTGGTCGCGGACGATCTTGCCGACGCCGACGATTGCGATCTTAATGCTCATGGTGTTTCGCTCGATTTGTATGATTTATGGCGGCTTTTGTAGCAGACGATTTGACCGATACAAGCCGGAAATCAGGCCGGATCATCCCAAATCCGTCTTCGAGAAAGCATCGCTGACGAACAGCAGCGGCACATTGGCCGCCTTGCAGGCCGCGTAAGAGAAACAGTCACTGAAATTCAACTTTGCTGGATGCTGTCCTTTGCCGTATCGCGCGAAGGCGTCGATGGCGGCAAGACCGATTTCGGGGGTGATGGGAATGATATCCGCATCCAACTCCCGGAAGAAAGTCTGCACGAGGGCAAGCGTTTCCGGAACGGTGCAGTTCAGGCGTGAGGATAGAACGCTGACCGCCTCGAACATGACCGTCGGTGTCGTGAAAAAGCGGGTGTCGGCGCTTTTCATGCGGTCGGCCACCGTTTCGGATTGCGGCGATCGAAGGAGGTATTCGACAACTGCCGAGCTGTCGATAAACATCAGTCATTTCCCCACATTTCGTCCAGATAGGCTTTTTGATCGAAATTTGGATCTCTCGGTCCGAACGCGGCGAACCTGTCTTGTAGTTTCTTGAGGCGCTCCATCAGAGGAGGGCGATTTTCTTCCGTCGCGATAACCCGCTCCAGCGCAATCCGGATCGCTTCGGTCTTCGTGCGCGTTTTCAGCACACGTTGCGCCTCAGCTGCCAAATCGTTCACGCTTTCGTCGCGCACATAGAGCGGCATTTGAATATCCCGTTTGAACAATTGAATATCCACTATAGATAAGGCCATACGATTGTAAAGTTTGCGGAAGGCTCGCCATGCCCACCATCATCCGAAACGCCACGCGCGCCGATCTCGAAATGATCCTGGACTGGGCAGCCGCGGAAGGCTGGAACCCCGGACGAGACGACGGACCGGCCTTCTGGGCTGCGGATCCGGAAGGGTTCTGGATTGCCGAGGAGGACGGTGCTATCGCGGCTGCCCTGTCGCTCGTCCGCTATGGGGCGGATTATGCCTTTCTCGGCTTCTACATGGCGCATCCGGACTACCGCGGGCAGGGCATCGGCCATGCGCTGTGGACCGAGGCAATCGAAAGGGGAGGCGCGGGCCGCACTATCGGCCTCGACGGTGTCGTCGCCCAGCAGGATAACTACCGGAAATCCGGCTTTGCCTATGCCCATGCCAATGTCCGCTATGGTGGCGTCGTCGAATGTGCCGATCCGCCCGGCACCGAACTGGTCTCCGTTTCGCCGGTGCATGTGCCGATGATCGCGGAATACGATCGCAAGTTCGTTCCGGCACCGCGCGAGGCATTTCTCAAGGAGTGGCTGAAGCCGATTGAAAGCCGCGAAAGCGTGGTGATGCTGCGCAATGCCACGGTGGCCGGCTATGGCACGATCAGGGCCTGCCGCGACGGCTTCAAGATCGGGCCGCTGTTTGCGGAGCAGGAAACGGTGGCCGACCTGATTTTCCGCAAGCTGGTGGCAAGCGTCGGTGGTGGCCAGATCTATCTCGATATTCCAGAACCCAACGCCGCCGCCCGCGCGCTTTGCGACCGCTACAATCTGAAGCCGGTGTTCGAGACGGCGCGCATGTATCGAGGAACGGCGCCGGAACTGCCGCTCGGACAGATCTACGGGATCACCACATTCGAACTGGGATAGTGGCATTCACGTGATCGGGTTTTGCAGGCCGTAGAGGATGACGGCGGCGAAAGCGGCAATGGTCAAGAGCACGACGAGAACCCAGAACAGCCGCCCGGCGGGAGGATCATCATCGACGGCGACCGGCACCTTGTCGCGAAGCGCGTTGAACCTGTGGCGCGGATTGCCCCACTTCACCTGTCGGAACCGGTAGAGGTTCGATTCTGGAGGACGGTCGTGCTTCATGATGATGAACGATAAAAGCCGGCTTTGAACGCCGGCTTAAATCAAACATTAAAACTTTAGAGACGCCTGAAATTATCTCGCCATCGCCTGTTCATATTCATCGGATAAGGTCATCCAGTGCTCTTCGGCCTTGGCAAGCTTGGCGACGACCTCCGCGCGCTCCTTGACCTTGGCGGCGGCCTTTTCCGGGAACTTGTCGTAGAGGTCCTGGTCTTCAAGTTCCTTGTCGAGGGATTGAATCTGTTTGTTCAGTTTTGCCGTCAAGGATTCGACATCGTTGATCTTTTTCTTCAGCGGCGCAAAGGTCGCGCGCTTGTCGGCATTGGCTTTGCGCTGCTCGGCCTTGCTCAGTTGCTCCTCGCCGCCATTGCCCTTGTTCTTGCCGCCCTTGCTCTTGGAACTCTGGACGATGGTCGAGCGGTAGTCCTCAAGGTCGCCGTCATAGTTGGAGACGGTGCCGTCCTTGACAAGCCATAGCCGGTCGGCCGTCGCCTCGATCAGGTGGCGATCGTGGGAAATCAGAATGACGGCGCCGGTATATTCGTTCAGCGCCTGGATCAGCGCATTACGGCTGTCGATATCCAGATGGTTGGTCGGTTCGTCGAGGATCAAAAGGTTCGGCGCATCGAAGGCGGCAAGGCCCATCAGCAGGCGCGCTTTTTCGCCGCCGGAGAGATCCTTGGCCGGCGTGCTCATCTTGGCGGTCGCCAGTCCCATCTGGGCGACGCGGGCGCGCACCTTGCCTTCGGTGGCACCGGGCATGCGCTGGCGCACATGTTCGACGGCATCATGTTCGGGGATCAGGTCATCAAGCTGGTGCTGGGCGAAGAAGCCGATCTTCAGGCCGGGCGCCGTCTGCACCGAACCGCCGGTCGCCGGCAGGCGGCCGGAGATCAGCTTGGCGAAGGTGGACTTGCCGTTGCCGTTCGAGCCGAGCAGGGCGATGCGGTCGTCGGTATCGATGCGCAGCGACATATGCTGCAGGATCGGCTTGCCGGGCGTGTAGCCGACCGATGCGCCTTCCAGCGCGATGATCGGCGAAGCCGCTTCCTTTTCCGGATCGGGGAACTTGAAGCCCTGGACATGGTCCTCGATGACCGACGACACCGTGCCCATGCGCTCCAGCGCCTTGACGCGTGACTGCGCCTGGCGCGCTTTGGAGGCCTTGGCCTTGAAGCGGTCGATGAAGGCCTGCAGATGCTTACGCGCGGCGTCGTTCTTGGCCTTCGCCTTGGTCTGCAGCTCGTTGGCCTCGGCGCGCTGGCGCTCGAACTGGTCGTAGGAGCCGCGATAGAAAGTCAGCTTCTGCTGGTCGAGATGCACGATGGCATTGACGGCGGTGTTCAACAGGTCGCGGTCATGGCTGATGATGATGACCGTGTGCGGATATTTGCTGATATAATCTTCCAGCCACAACGTGCCTTCAAGGTCGAGATAGTTGGTCGGCTCGTCGAGCAGCAGAAGGTCCGGCTCGGAAAACAGCACAGCGGCGAGCGCGACGCGCATGCGCCAGCCGCCCGAGAAGCTGGAAGCCGGGCGCAGCTGCGCCTCAGCGTCAAAACCGAGGCCGGCGAGAATGCTGGCGGCGCGGGATTCCGCCGAATGGGCGTGAATGTCGGCAAGCCGCATGTGGATTTCGGCGATCCGGTGCGGATCGGTCGCGGTTTCGGATTCCGCCAGAAGCGCCTCGCGCTCCTTGTCGGCCCTGAGCACGATCTCGATCAGCGGCTCCTCGGTGCCCGGCGCTTCCTGAGCCACCTGGCCGATGCGGGCATTCTTCGGAATGGAGACCGAACCGGTCTCCGCTTCCATGTCGCCGGTGATGATTTTGAACAGGGTCGACTTGCCGGCGCCGTTCTTGCCGACGAGCCCGGCCTTTATGCCGGCCGGCAGTGCAACGCTGGCCTGGTCGATGAGGAGACGCCCGACAATGCGGGCCGAAAGGTTATTGAGCGTGATCATGCCGGGGTTTTGGCCGAACTCGGCCGATAAGGCAAGAGCCGGCGGACGCTGGTTTGCGCCCTGGAGCGCTACGCTACAAAGCTTCGGCGGCTTTTCCGGGGCTGGCTGCCGATGGCTGCCGAAAAAACGAGCAGGCCGGAGCCGCCATTCGACCGGACCGTCTTCAGGGCAAGGTCGGCCTGCTGGAACAGGTCGGCCGCGCCGATGGTGCTCTCGCTCATGGCGATGCCGGCTGAAAGCGTAACAGCCTGCCGCGTGAAGGCGCGGTCGGGAAGGGCGATCTCGATTGCCGCGACCGATGCGCGAATGCGCCCGGCAATGGCGGCTGCATTGTCTGCGCTAACATCGTCGAAGATAAAGGCGAATTCGTCGCTGGCGATGCGCGCCACGAAATCATTCTTCTTGATCGATTTCTTGAACAATGGCGCAAGCTTCTTCAGCACCTTTTCCATGGCGCCGCTGCCGTGGCTTTCGCCGAGGTCCTGAAGGCCGTCGATCGAAACGAGGATCAGCGCACTCGGGTTCGCATCGGCGTCGTCGCTGAAAAGCGCAGCGAGGCGCACGGAAAAAGCTGCCCTGTTCGGCAGTCCGGTTACCGGATCGCGGGTCAGGGCCTTCCGGCTGGTGTCGAGCGAAACGGTCGTGTCGCGCAACTGGCCGGCGATCTCCTCGACCGCTCCGGCAAAGGCCCGCTCTTCCTTGAGAAGGGCTGCAGCCGCATGACCGAAGCGATGCGCGTCGTCGGCGAAGTCCGACATGCCGGCGACGGGATCAGATTCGAGACGGGCGATGAAGGTTTGCAGGCTCGCCGAGAAACTCTCCTTCTTGGCGATGTGCTTCTGCAACGTCTTCGAAAGGGCGGCGATGGTCTCGGCCGCGCCGGCACGGGCCTTGTCCGCGGCCAGCATGCTATGGCCGACAAGATTGTGCCTGGTGCCGATCTGGTCGAGTTGCGCCTGCGAGGCTCCTGCACCAAGGGCCGCCATGTCCCGCGAAAGGGACAAAGACTGGCCGGATAGCGCCTCATAGAAAAGTTCGTAATTGCGCGGCAGCGGCGAAATGCCGAGCTTCGACATCGTCTGGGCGACCTTGAGCAGCAGGACGGCATTCTGCGCCGAACCCCGCGTGCCATCCTGCTCTTTCTGTCCTGCCATCCCGAAGCCCTCGCATGCGAATGTCGCGTCGGCGCCGTTGTTGCGCCCTGCGTCGATGACCCACCTGATAGCGCATCTGCATTAAGATAATCTCAAACAGGCCACAGCCATCAGTCCCCGAAAGACACGGCCGATATGCAGATTCGGGCGGCGTTGGCCTTTGCATCGCCGCTGCAAACCGTGATTATCTGGTGCATCTCCTGCTTGCCACTCAAGGACAGACGCCGATGACGACCATCTTCGATGCACCCGAGGACTTTGCGACAACGGCCCTTGCGGGCTTCAGCGCGATCTACCGCCGCCATGTCCGCCTCGTGCGCGGCGGCGTCGTGCGGGCGACGAAGGTGCCGGACGGCAAGGTCGCCGTGGTCATCGGCGGCGGCTCCGGCCATTATCCGGCCTTTGCCGGCTATGTCGGGCCCGGCCTTGCCGATGCGGCGGTCGCCGGCGACGTCTTTGCCTCGCCGTCCACGGCGTCCGTTGCCCGCGTCTGCCGGCAGGCGGAAAACGGCGGCGGCATCCTGCTGGGCTTCGGCAATTATGCCGGCGACGTCTTGAATTTCGGCGTTGCGGCCGAACGCCTTCGGGCCGAAGGCATCGACGTGCGCATCGTGCCGGTGACCGACGATGTGGCGAGCGCGCCGGTGGACAGTATTGCCCAGCGCCGGGGCATTGCCGGCGATGTCATCGTCTTCAAGATCGCCGGTGCTGCCGCCGAAGCCGGCCTGTCGCTCGACGCGGTCGAGCGCATCGCCCGCCACGCCAATGCCCGCACCGTCTCCTTCGGCGTCGCCTTTGGCGGCTGCACGCTGCCGGGCGCCGCCGGGCCGCTGTTCACCGTGCCGAAGGGCCAGATGGCGCTTGGCCTCGGCATCCATGGCGAGCCCGGCATTCGCGAGGAAAAAATGGTCTCCGCCGGCGATCTGGCCACGCTGCTGACCGACCGGCTGCTTGCCGAGCGACCGGCCGGGGCCGCCCGCGTTGGCGCCCTGCTGAATGGGCTCGGCGCGACCAAATATGAGGAGCTCTTCGTGCTGTGGACGCAGGTGTCCAAACGGCTGGAGGCGGCCGGGCTGACGATCGTCGACCCGGAATGCGGCGAATACGTCACCAGCCTCGATATGCAGGGCTGCTCGCTGACGCTGGTCTGGCTCGATGACGAACTCGAAACCCACTGGACGGCCGCCTGCGACACGCCGGTGCTGCGCCGTGGCGAAGCGATCGTCACCGAACCCGCGACCGACGTGATCGTCAACGAGGACGGCACGCCGTCCTTTGCGCCGGCATCGGAGGACTCGAAAGCCGCTGGTGCCTGCCTTGCCGGCCTTGTCGGTGCGATTGCAGCGCTTCTGACCGAGAAGGAAGAGGAGCTTGGCCGCCTCGACACCCATGCCGGCGATGGTGATCACGGGCAGGGCATGCGCCGCGGCGCGCTGGCGGCCAAGCAAGCCGCAGATGTCGCGGTGTCGATGGGGGCGGGGGCGGCAAGCGTGCTGGCTGCGGCCGGCGACGCCTGGGCCGACCGGGCCGGCGGCACATCAGGGGCGATCTGGGGGCTTTTGCTGCGCTGCTGGAGCACGGCGCTGAGCGACGAGGCTGGCATAGACGATGCGGCCGTCGTCAAGGGCGCCCGGCTGGCGCTCGATGGCGTCACCCGGCTGGGCCGGGCACGCCTTGGAGACAAGACGCTGGTCGATGCGCTGGTGCCGTTCGTCGAGACGCTGGAACGCGAATTTGCGGCCGGAAAGATGCTGATGCAGGCTTGGGCAGAAGCTGCCGATGCGGCAAAGGCTGCGGCGGAGGCAACCGCGGCGCTCACCCCAAAACTCGGACGCGCCCGTCCGCTCGCCGAAAAGAGCCTCGGTCATCCCGATCCCGGCGCCGTATCGCTGGCCATGGTCGCCCATGTCTGCACGGAGTTTCTGGCTGAGCGGGGATAAGGGCCAGACGGCCCGGCTTGGCATGACAAAGCCGGCTGAAAAGCCGGTCCTTGGTATCCTGTGAAAATGCCTTGAGCGGCGAACCGCCTGCTATCGCTTTGGCAGCATGCTGCGGCCGGCATTGCGGATCGTCAGGCCCGAATCGGCCATCTGCGCGACCAGTCCGGCGGCCATCGCTGATTCAAGCGCTTCGGTATATTCCTTGCCCTCAAGCCCCTGCTTGCGCGAAAAACTCTCGACGGCACCGCGCGTGGCTGTCGGCGACACGCCATAGCGGTTGTTGTGGAAAGCATTGACGATGATCTGGTGTTTTTCGGCAGGGGTCATGGCGGCTCTCCGGTACGGTTGCCGCTGTGCTATCAGCATGGACCGCAAGTAGATAGCGGTGTTTTGCGATGACGGGTGGGTTTTGGGATTAAACCTCCGTGATCTGCAGCGTTTACTTTCTGGTGCTATCGTCCGTGAGGCGAGCGAGCCGGCTAGATCCATGCGGATGTCGTAAGCGGCGGGCGCGGTCGGCCCGCTGTGGAAGAATTCCAGCAACATCATATCCCCGTTATTCCGGCATAAATCTTTACAGAATTAGGCAGGGAATCAGCGTCTGAATCCGGTCTCGGATTGTATTTTGATAGGCGATATTAAATGTCTCTTAACGTTCAGTCTTGGTGGAGAAGATTAGGGAAATGAAGTTTGCCCGCTTCCCTTTACTGCTTCGACATCAACAAAGTATTTGTAGGCATACATAACGAAATCTTTACCGTAGGTGGTAAGCTTAAATACTTTTACAACGTTTTCTCCAAGATCGGTGCTGAAGGTGAAGTCTACCAAATTGTTGGCAGAGAATTCCCTCAGCACATCATTTGCCTGATAATACTGACCGTGTATTCTTGGAAAGCTGTTTTGCAGATGCTGCCACAATTCGAAGATCTCGCACCCGAGAGCCAATCGCTTATAGCTTGCCAAAAACACTTCCAATAAAGTGGGGATATCATCCTCTATGTCGTAGCCTTCGACATATTGGTTGAAAAACGTCATTTGCATTTCTGTGAGGCGATGAGCCACGTCTGATGGCACGGTTAGTGCCGTATTTCCTGAAAGCTGAGAGACTCGGGCTTGAAGTTCGCGTTTTTCTTCTGACAGCCGTGCCAGTTCTTCGTAAACTTGCGGGGAAGGAACGGTGTCTGCTCGAACCCAGCCAATGCCTGGGTTCTCACGCGTCATTTCAAATAATGTCTGCGTGACCTTCAGTGCGAGGTCATCAGCGGTATTCCAAAGCTTAATGAGCTTCTGTTGGCAAATCTGGCGGAAGGCTTCGACCTTCTCCTGCTTGTCAAACTCCACTCTTTGGCGAGGCCAAGTCTTACGGGCGTCGGTGGAAAGCAGGAAAGCGACAACTGGGATGCTGTGTTCTATTGCATACTCATATTCCATTTGCGTGTAGCTCTTGCCGTCCTGCTCGGAGCCATATCGCTCGGCAACAATGAGGACGTAGTAGTCACACTCCGATATGCGGCGCTTTATGTAATTCCATTGGGTATCATCGTTTGCCTGAAACAGTTCCATCCCCACAGGAATATGCCCGAGATTGAGGATCGCCTCGATCACTCCCCGGCGCTCATCTCTAAGGTCTTCAAATGTTGAACTGACAAAAATCTGATATTTTACATCCATCTGCATTCCCCACATACGCCTAGTAGCGATACCACAACGCAAAAGAGGAAGAACTGCAGTAATCGACCGCTTGCTTGCTGTTCCCGATCTGAGTGACGGTTGCATACCCTTCTCACCCCGCATAACGCCGCCCCTCTGCCGTCCGCAGGAAGTACACCATGTCCAGCGAAAGGCTCGGTCTGCCGAGCGCCGTCAGCGTCATATGGCATTGGCCCCTGTGGTGGGTCTGGTGGTTGAAGACGTGGGTGAGGCAGGGGCCGAGTTTCTGGGTGATCTCGACCGGGTTGGTGATCGGCGTGTAGGTGAATGTGCCGGAGATGGCGTCCGGCGTCAGGCCGGCGGCGAAGGCGATGAGGCGGGTGTCCTCACTCTCGCGTGCGGCGGCAAGCGCGGCAAGATCGTCGTAGAGGATCGTGTCGAGGGCGGTTGGTGCGTCGCCTTCGCCGGTAAAACGTTTCAGCCAGATGCGGTCGGCGCAGAGGATGTGGTTGAGCGTGGCAAGCAGCGAGCCGAAGAAGGCGCCCTTGTTTTCGCGGAATTCGGCGTCGCTGAGTTGGGCTGCGGCGGCATAGACGAGGCGGTTGGCCCAGGCATTGTAGTCGGCAAACGTGCGGAAATGGTCGAGCATGGTGATAGTCTCCGTTTTTTGCATACTAGAGCGCCGCGCGTTCCATCGAACGCGCAAAGGTCGCTTTGCACTTTGACTTTACCGCGGCTTTGCATCGCAAGGGGTGATGTCATCCATGAAATTTCCTGATTTGATTTTTGGCGGCAGCTAGCCTCCCATGGGGCGACCGTTCCCATTGCCGGAGGCACCATGACCCGCACACTCTACGCTCTTGCCGGGGCCGATCGCGCCCGTCACTTCAGCCCGCATGTCTGGAAGGTGGCGCTGTCGCTGGCGCATAAGGGGCTGGATTTCGAGACCGCACCCGTCGGCTTCACGGAAATTCCGGCGATCGAGGGTGGGGCGACGAAGACCGTGCCGCTTTTGCGAGACGGCGACCGGCTGATCGTCGACAGCTTTGCCATCGCGCTCTATCTCGAAGAAACCTATCCGGACCGGCCGTCGCTGTTCGGCGGCGAGGGCGGCAAGGCGCTGTGTCGGTTTGTCGAAAGCTGGTCGCAGACGGTGCTGCACACGGCGCTGGTGCGTTTCGTGGTGCTTGATATCCATGATTGCCTCGGGCCGGAAGACCAGGCCTATTTCCGCACATCCCGCGAGGCACGCTTCGGCAAGAGCCTGGAAGCGGTTGTGGAGGCCGGCGGCGGCGAGATCGAGACATTTGCGGCCAAGCTCGAGCCTTTGCGCGCGCTGCTCGGCAAGCAGGCCTATTTCGGGGGCGAGACCCCGTGTTTTGCCGATTACATTGTCTTCGGTCCGCTGCAATGGGCCCGCATCGTTTCGCCGAAGGTGGTGCTTGCCGATGGAGACCCGGTCAAGGACTGGTTCGAGCGCTGCCTTGATCTCCATGGTGGCGTTGGGCGTTCCGTGACATCGGCGTGAAACTTCGCGCCGTTTGGCCGAAATGCCCGCTCTACCTCTTGTTTTGCTTGGAATTGGCGGCTATTGAACCGCCAAATTCACGGAAAAACCAAAGGAATTGAGACAATGGCGATTGAACGCACCTTTTCGATGATCAAGCCGGACGCAACCAAGCGGAACCTGACGGGCGCCATCACCAAGATGCTCGAAGATGCCGGTCTGCGCGTCGTCGCATCGAAGCGCGTCTGGATGAGCACGCGCGAAGCCGAAGGCTTCTACGCCGTTCACAAGGAACGCCCTTTCTTCGGCGAACTGGTTGAATCCATGACGTCGGGCCCGACCATCGTTCAGGTTCTCGAAGGCGAAGGCGCCATCCTGAAGAACCGCGAAATCATGGGCGCGACCAACCCGGCCAACGCCGACGAAGGCACGATCCGTAAGACGCATGCTTTGTCGATCGGCGAAAATTCGGTCCACGGTTCGGATGCTCCGGAAACTGCCGCGATCGAAATCGCCTACTGGTTCTCCGGCACCGAAATCGTCGGCTGAATCAAGACTTGAGGGTTTCGACCCGAAGCGACTGAAATGAATCATGAAAGGGCCGGAGCTGCGATGCTTCGGCCTTTTCGGTTTCTTGGGCTTTCAGCGTTTTGTGTCGCACTTTGCCGTTTCGAAATGCGCCGGTGCCTTGCCGTCCTTGAAGACCTCCGGGTTCTTGTCATAGCCCGGACCGACGACCAGCGCCTTTGCCGGCAGGATGCTTTGGTCGAGATTGGAGGTCACGGTGGTCTCAAGCGTCTGGAGGATTGTGCCGTCCGGCCCCTTGACCTTGATCACCACCGCATAGGGCTGCTCCTTCCTGACGCAGGTGATGTCGTCGCTTTCCAGCACGACCTTGTCGAGCTTGGCAAAGAGCTTCCGCTCCATCGTCAGGGGCGGGCCGCCGGCCGGGTTTTCGAAGCTGGCGACGACGGTGCTGCCCTCCGGCACGGGTTCTGTTTTCGAAAGCACGATCATATAGGTGGCATAGGCGAGGCGATAGTTGAAGACGAACATCTTGCCCGTGAGCTTGAGGATGTCCGCATTCGTCTCGCGCTGGCATCCGGCAAGCGCCGCAAGGGTCAGAAGCACCATTATGAGGCGGGTACTGCGCATGGCTAGGCCTCCTCTCTCTGCCTGTCATAGTGCCGTTTCGCCTTGGCGCGGTTGCCGCAGACGGCCATGTCGCACCACAGGCGGCTCCGGTTGCGGCTGCGGTCGAGAAACAGCCACTGGCAATTGGCGCAGATCTTCAGCCGCTGCGGCTCCGGATGGGTCGCAAGCATCAGCGCGGAGCGTGCTGTCGCCGTATCCAGGGGCATACCGTCTTTTGCCGGCCCCGAGCAGCGGATCACGGCGGACACGGCATCAAGCAGGTCGGCAAGGTGCGCCGGTTTGGATTGCCCAAGCACCTCGGCCCGGAAATGGGCGTCTATCGTCTCGCGCAGACCGAGAAACCGTTTGCGATTGTCTGGCTCCACCGGGGTCAGCCTGCCAAACAAGCCAGCATCTGCGCAGTGGATATTGGCCGCGTCGGCAAAGGCATCCATTGCCGTGTGATCCGCATAGCGGTCGGTCCGCCGCTCCGGATCAAACCGCAGGATCACGGAATTGGCGACGTCGAGCGCCAGCGCGCCGCCCGAAAAACGATGGGGTGTCCATAAAAACGTCATGGCAAATCCTAACTGGTAAAAGCGATTTTACCAGTTATAATGTAAATGTCATCATCGGAACGGCGCATGGCCTATTTTCTGCAGCAGCTTGCCAATACTTTGCCTGTCGCGGCGCTTTATGCGCTGCTCGCCTTCGGCTATGCCATCGCCTTTGCCGTCACGCGTCGCGCCGATCTCACCTATGGTGCCCTGTTCGGCTTTGCGGGCCAGGTTTTCCTGCTGTTTGCGGATTTCGGCTGGAACCGGCTGTGGTTGGTGCTGCCGGCAGCCCTTGCCTTTGCTGGCGTATCGGCCTTGATCTATACGGCCGGTGCCGGTCTCCTGATCGGGCGGTCGGTGATGCGCAAGCTGGCCGATACATCGGCCAATACGGTCGTGGTTGCGTCGCTCGGTGTCGCATTGGTGCTGATGGAGCTTTCGCGCATCGCCGCCAATACGCGAAGCCTCTGGCTGCCGCCTTTCCTCAACACGCCGCTGATCCTCTGGGGCGGCGCAGGTTTCCCGGTGACGCTGACGGTCATCCAGGTCGCCAACACGCTGGTCATGCTCGGGCTTGTCGGGTTGGGCGGAATTTTCCTCGCCCGTTCCGCCTGGGGCAGGGCTTGGCGGGCCGTGGCCGACGATCCAGGCGCTGCGGCCCTGTGCGGCATCGATGGTCGGGGTGTCTTCGTCGCAGCCTATGCGCTCTCGGCGCTCATCGCCGCCGTGGCCGGCATTCTGGCCACATCCTATTATGGCAATATGGATTTCGGCGCCGGTCTCGTCTTCGGTGTCAAGGTCCTGTTCATCGCAGCGATTGGCGGCCAGACGAGCCCGCTTCAAGCGGCGGCCGGTGCGGCCGTGATGGGTCTGGGCGAAACACTGTGGAGCGCCTACGGCTCGATGCTCTGGCGGGATTTTGCGATCTTCTCGTGCCTTGTCGTGCTGCTGGTGCTGCTGCGGCGGGAGAAATTCCAGCCCTGATCAGGCTTTCGTCCAGCGGTCTCGGGCGCTGTCGTCGGCATCCTTGGCGCTGACCCAGCCGCCGGTGCTGCCGTCGGCGCCATGTTCCTTCTTCCAGAAGGGGGCTGCGGTTTTCAGGAAATCCATGATGAAATTCGCGCCGTCGAAGGCCGCCTGCCGGTGCGGGGCGGCGGCGATGATGAGCACGATGTTTTCGCCGGGCGCGATTTTGCCGTAGCGATGGATCGCGGTTGCCGCTTGTAGGTCGAAGCGCGCGACGGCCTCGTGACAGATCCGGGTGATTTCGGCCTCCGCCATGCCGGGATAATGCTCGAGTTCGAGCGCGCCCAGCGTGCCGCCCTCGTCGCGGCAAAGGCCTGAAAACGTTACGATGGCACCGATGTCGTGGCGACCGGCGGACATGTAAGCGAATTCCGCCGCGAGGTCGAAATCTGCGCGCTGGACAAGGACGCGAACGGGAGCCCCGGACATCGGGTTCAGCCCCCGGTCATCGGCGGGAAGAGGGCGATTTCGCGCACGCCGGCGATCGGCTCGCGATGATCGACATGCTCCTGGTTGAACGCGACGCGGATGACGTTTTCATGTTCCAGAGCCGTCTCGTATTCCTCGCCCAGCGTCTTCAGGTGCTTCAGCAGGTCGCCGGCCGTAACGACGCCTGCCGGTAGCTCCAGCGTTTCCTCGGCCTTGCCGATGCGTTCGCGCACCCAGGCGAAATAGACGAGATCGACACTGGCCATCTCAATCGACCATGTGCTTCAGGCCGGCGCGGAAATAGTCGTAGCCGGTGTAGATGGTGAGGACTGCCGCAATCCAGAGCAGGGTAATGCCAGTTTCCGTCGTATACGGAATGAACTTGTCACCGGCCGGACCGGCCAGCAGGAAGGCGATGGCAAACATCTGGGCCGCCGTCTTCCACTTGGCGATCTGCGTCACCGGCACGCTGACCTTCAGCGCGGCAAGGTATTCACGCAGGCCGGAGACCAGGATTTCGCGGCACAGGATGATGATCGCGGCCCAGATCGACCAGCCGGCGATCGTGCCATCGGCAGCGACCAGAAGCAGCACGGAGGCGATGAGCAGCTTGTCGGCGATGGGATCGAGCATGCGGCCAATGTTGGAGGTCTGGTTCCAGATGCGGGCGAGATAACCATCGAGATAGTCGGTGATCGAGGCTATGACGAAGAGCCCAAGCGCCGTCCAGCGGGCAAAATCCGAACTCTGCAGCTTGCCCTCTATGAAAAAGCACAGAACGATGACCGGAATGGCCAGGATACGGCCATAAGTCAGCATATTCGGGATGTTGTAGGCAGCAGGCGTGGCCATGGATTCGGGTTCTCGATGTTCTTGGCTACAGATGAAAGACTTTGTGACAGCAAGGTCAACCGGTCTTTGAGGGATCAACTGAAATTGTGGCGGAATTCATCTGAACCCACGGTGAACCGCGTCACAAACAGTTTCATTTTGTTCCGTCATCGTGAAAATGATCGTAGACGAGACGCGCAACGGCCTCGGAAATGCCGCCGACAGCCATCAGGTCGCTGAAAGCGGCGCGCGAAACGGCTTTTGCAGTCCCGAAGTGATGCAGAAGCGCGCGCTTGCGCGTCGGCCCGATGCCGGCAATCTCGTCCAGCGGGTTTTTGACCATCTCCTTCTTGCGCCGCGCGCGGTGAGAGCCGATCGCAAACCGGTGGGCTTCATCGCGCATGCGCTGGATGAAATACAGCACGGGATCGCGTGGCGGCAAGGTGAAGCCGGGGCTCCCCGGCGGGAAGAACCGCTCGCGGCCAGCCTCGCGGTCGACACCCTTGGCAACGCCGATCGCGCTCACGCAGTCCTCGATGTCGAGTTCCTTCAGGATGGCGCGCACGGAACTCATCTGGCCCTGTCCGCCGTCGATCAGAATGACATCCGGCCAGGCCGGGAAGGCGGCATCCTCGAGCGGTTCGGCCGTCCTGTCGGGCTTGCCTTCCTCCTTCAGCAGACGGGAGAAGCGGCGCGTCATGACTTCCTTCATCATGCCGAAGTCATCGCCCGGCGTGATGTCCGTCGATTTGATGTTGAACTTGCGGTACTGGCCCTTCACGAAGCCTTCAGGACCGGCGACAACCATGCCGCCGACGGCATTGGTACCCATGATGTGGGAGTTGTCGTAAATCTCGATCCGGCGCGGCACGGAGGAGAGCTTGAAGGTTTCGGCAAAGCCTTCCAGCAGGCGCGATTGCGAGGCGGTTTCGGCCAGCTTGCGACCATGCGCCTCGCGGGCATTGGCAACCGCGTGATCGACCAGGTCCTTCTTCTCTCCGCGCTGCGGCACCAGGATCGAAACCTTGTATCCGGATTTTTCTGTCAGCGCGGCGCCGAGAAGCTCCTGCTCCTCCACCGTCTCGCAGAGCAGGATCTGACGTGGGCAGGGCTTGTCGTCGTAGAATTGCGCGAGGAAGGCTGCAAGTACCTCCGCCGCGGCCAGCGCGGGATCGGCCTTTGGGAAATAGGCGCGATTTCCCCAGTTCTGGCCGGTGCGGAAAAAGAACACCTGGATGCAGGATATGCCACCCTCGTGGTGAATGGCGAAGACATCGGCTTCCTCCACGCCGGACGGATTGATGCCCTGGTGGCTTTGCACATGCGACAGGGCAGCCAGCCTGTCTCGATAAAGGGCGGCTCGCTCGAAATCGAGATTCTCCGACGCCTCGCTCATCGCAGAAGCAATCGTCGCCTTCACGGCCTGGCTTTTGCCGGACAGGAAGTCGTTGGCCTCACTCACCAGTTCCGCATAGTCGGCGTCGCTGACCTCATGCGTGCAGGGCGCGGCACAGCGCTTGATCTGGTGCAGCAGGCAGGGGCGGGTGCGGCTCTCGAAGACGCTGTCGGTGCAGGTGCGCAGCAGAAAGGCGCGCTGCAGCGAGTTGATCGTCCGACCGACGGCGCCGGCGGAGGCAAAAGGGCCGAAATAGCTGCCCTTGCGGCTGCGCGCGCCGCGATGCTTGTAGAGCGCCGGTGCCCGGCTGTCACCGGTGACGAGAATATAGGGAAAGGATTTGTCGTCGCGCAAAAGCACGTTGAAGCGCGGCCGCAGACGCTTGATCAGGTTGGCTTCGAGCAAAAGCGCCTCGATCTCGGTGCGCGTCGTCACGAATTCCATATGGGCGGTTTCCCGCACCATCTTCGTCAACCGGTTGGAATGGACGCGACCCTGCGCATAGTTGCTGACGCGCTTCTTGAGATTGCGCGCCTTGCCGACGTAAAGCACATCGCCGGCCTCGTTGAACATGCGGTAGACGCCGGGACCGTTTGGCAGGCGCTTGACGAATTCCTGGATCAGTTCGGCCCCGCGCAGACCGTCCGGCACGGCGCCTGTCTCAGCCCAATCGAGCACCGGGCCATGTGCCGTCGCTTCGGAAAGCTGCGGCAGATCATCCTCTTCGTCGGTCTCGGCATCTGTCTCGTCGTAGAGAACGCCGCCGTCCTGGGGCGCACGCCCGTTCATTCCACAATCTCCAAAATATCCGGCGTCTCCCACGCCAGATGCTGGCCGCCGTCCAATGCGATCATTTGACCGGTTATCGACGGCGTGTCGAACAGAAACCGGATGGTGCGGCCGAATTCCCCAAGTTCCGGGCCGGCCTTCAGGATCAGCGCATCCACCTGCTTGCGGAAATCAGCGATGTTCTGGCGCTCGTTCGGCACGGTCGGCCCCGGCCCGATACCGTTGACGCGGATATCCGGGGCCAGCGCCTGGGCCATCGTCTGCGTGGCGGTCCAGAGCGCCGCCTTCGACAACATATAGGAATAGAAACGGGGATTGGGAGCCCAGACCCGTTGATCGATGATATTCACAATCAGACCGGCGCTGGCAGCCGGCAATTGCCGGGCAAAATCACGGGCCAGTATCGAGGGCGCCTTGACGTGCAGCGCGAAATGCCGGTCCCAGACATCGTCGTCGATCTGGTCCAGACTGTCCTTCTTGAACAGCGAGGCATTGTTCACCAGCAGCCCGATCGGGCCGACGGTGGCGTTGACCTGCGCCATCAGGCCGGAAACGGCTTTCGTCTCCGTCAGGTCCGCCTGCACCACCGCGGCCCGGCCACCGCGCGCGCGGATATCGCCTGCGAGCGTCTCGGCCTCACTGACCGAATTGTTGGCGTGGATCGCAACCGCGAAGCCGTTTGCGGCCAGATCCTCGACGATCGCCTTGCCGATGCGGATCGCGCCGCCGGTGACAAGGGCTGTTTTCAACTGCGTCTTCAAACGATTCTTCCATGCTGTTCGATGAGCCTTCTTCTACGCGAAGAATACAGGGCCGGATGTGCAATGCGAAACGGGACGCGCCTATTCCTTTCGGAAAATTTAACGGGGAGGGCCGGAATTGAATTGTTTTCGCGCCATTCAGTATAGTTTCGCCTAATCATGTTTTATAGTTAACGAAATGCCTGTGACAGTAAAGCAACATCCCATTTCAGCCATGCCGTTGCCACTAAAATTTCACAATTTGGCTCTTGTGAATCCGCAATTGACGACCAATTTCACCTCAACCGGGCGGGGTTAACTAGAATTTGTCCGATGCACCATTTCCGGCCACGAGGGCCAGGGGCATCGGTTTGATAAGGAGAATAGTATGCGTACCATTATCACCACTCTCATGGCTTCTGCCGTATCGCTTATCGCTTTCTCGGCCGTTCAGGCTGCTGACGCCATCGACGAAGTACCGGCTGCTCCGGCTGCCGAATACAGCGAGCCGGCCGTCAAGGATTGGTCCGGCGCCTATGTCGGCGGCACGGCGAACTGGGCCCACGGCAAGTTCAACGCCACCGGCGACCGCGGCGCTGCCGGCTTCGGCGGTGGTCTCTATGGTGGTTACAACATGCAGAGCGGCCCGATCGTATACGGTGCCGAAGCTGACGTGAACTACGGCGACAGCGACGTCAACGCTGCTGTCAACATGGAGCAGGGCGTTAACGGCTCGATCCGCGGCCGCGTTGGTTACGACCTCAACCCGGTTCTCGTTTACGGTACCGCAGGTGTGGCAGCCGCGAACGTCAAGGCGTCGCAGGGCGGTTCGTCCGACAAGAACACGCTGCTCGGCTGGACGGCCGGTGCCGGTGCGGAAGCTCTCGTGACCGACAACATCACGGCACGTGTTGAATATCGCTACACCGATTACGGTTCGAAGGACTTCAACGTCGGCGGCGGTACGGTTTCGTCGGGCTTCGACGAACACAGCGTTCGCGTCGGTATGGGCGTCAAGTTCTGATCATCGGCATTGTCGATGTGGGTGAAAAGGCCGGAGCGATCCGGCCTTTTTGCTGTCTGGAGAACAGTACAGAAAAGCCTACGTCCGAAATTTCACGTGGTCGGGAAAGACCTTCTGGAATTTCTGCGGCCAGTTCTTGAGCTTCGGCCGCCCCTTTTGCCATTCGCCGGTGAAGCGCAGTTCCAGATAGGTCAGCATGGCCGCCAGCGCGAAATGGCCGGCATGCAGCTTGGCGGCGGTCTTCGGCAGGTTGGCATTCAGATAGTCCAGGCCGCGCACGGCCTTTTCCCATTGCCGGTCGATCCAGGGCTGGTGGACCTTTTCCGGCGGATGAAAGCGCTTTTCGTAGACGATGGCGAGAAGGCTGTCGCAGATGCCGTCGCAGAGCGCTTCAAGGATTTCCACATCGGTGCGCTTGGCCGGGTTGCGCGGATAGAGCTTGCCCTTGGTCTCCCGATCGACGAAATGCAGGATCGCCCGGCTGTCGTAGATCGACCGGCCGTCATCGGTGATCAGTGTCGGGATCTTGCCGAGCGGATTGCTGGCGATCAGCGACGGCGGATTGGCATTGGTGTCGGTGAGCACGCTTTCGGCGGACAGCCCGGCATAATGCGCGGCCATGCGCACTTTGTTGGAATAGGGCGAGGCGGGCGAATACAGAATTTTCATCGCGGGTCTTTCTTCGTCTTCATGTGTTTTCGGCGCTGGCGATCAGGGTATCGGCGGCAGGGTGACGCTTTTCCGGCGGCAACTGCGCGCATCGACTGAGGGGCAGGGGCGGAAGCTCAGATCCTTGTTGTAGCAGATGCGGACTTCTTCGAGAAACTGCGCCTCGCAGGTGACCGCGATGGCATTCGGCCGCAGACCGGGATTGGCAGCGATAAAGGCCGTCTCGATGTCGCCTGTCTCCGCCTGTCTCGGCCGATCGACAATTCTAAGTGCGGGCGGGATTTTCAGCTTTTGCCACGCGGCACGGACAACAGCAAAATAATCCGTCTGGGCGAGCCCGGAACAACTGCCATGCTTGCGCCACTCATGGCCGATCAGGCCCATGGACGGGATGATGTCGAAAAGGCTGCGGCCGAGCCGTTCGGGAACGCGGTCGGGCTCGCGGGTGCGGCAATATTCGGGAAAGCCGTTCTCGTTTTGCGGCCACAAACCATGGACGATGAAGCCGTGGCTGGCATCATCAGCACATTGGTCCGTTCGTCCCGCCGCATCATTGCCCGCACACCATGTCGGCGACCAGGACAGCGAGAGGACGTAATAGTCAAAACCCTTGCCAAGCGGCAGGTCTTTTCCAATCGGCACGGTGGACGGCACTTGTCTTTGCTTCTGAAGCTGACCGCTTTGTCGTTCCGCGGGTTTTGTCTGATCGGTCCCTGTCTGGTCGATCTTTGTCGGGTGCGGGGCCTTCGCCTGTTCCCCATTGTCGCAGGCCGACAGCAGGCCGGCAGCCGCGAAAAGCAGGATCGCTGAAAATCGCCGCGAGACTGTGGGACCGGACGTAGTCTGCATGCGGCTCAACGCAACGACGCGCAGTGCGCCCCATAGACATGCCAGGGATCAAGCCCGCCAAGGCAGAATTCGACACTGGAGCCAAAGCCGGCAAAGGCAAAATCCCGCTCGATCAGATACCACAGCGCACGCTTTTCGCCATCCGTCGTCACGGCGGTTGCCGCACAATAGTCGCGCCCGACGCGATGGGTGTCATCGCGCGGGGTCTGGCGCACCTGCCGCGGCTGGTCGATCCGGACGATGTCAAGGTCGGTATTCAGATAGGTTCGAGCCCGCGCGCTGAACCGGGCGGTGATGATGTCGAGAATATAGCCGCTATCGCAGGTGGCCAGCGGTTTCTCCAGGCTGCCGGCGGATGCGACCGATGGCGGCAAAAGCGCAAGGGACAGAAAAAGGACGGTCGCAAGCGGGCGGGGCATGATGATCTCCAGGTACAGGCGCCGAGAGTGCGTTGGTTGGTCGCTCATCGTCAAGAGGCCGCTTGCCGCTTGGTATTATTCCCAGTCAGGGCGATCAATGGCTTCTTCGCCGCGCAGCCAGAAGGTGCGGGATGAGGCATGGCGGTCGATTTTCAGCCGGTCCTTCAGGAAGGGCAGGATGGTGTCGAGTTCGCTCTTCAGCGTAAAGGGCGGATTAACGATGATCAGGCCGGAGCCAGAAAGGCCTGTCGTGTCGCGATCGCTGCGCACCGACAGTTCGGCGCAGAGCATCTTCGGGATGTCCAGCGCCTGCAGCGCCGCGTGGAAGGCGGCGATCGGCGCGCCCTGCTTCAGCGGATACCAGAGACAGAACGTGCCGCCGGAAAAACGCCGGTATGCCTTGCCCAGCCCATCGGCCAGGCGCTCGAACTCGCCGTCGATCTCGAAAGGCGGATCGACGAGTACAAGGCCGCGCTTTTCCTTCGGCGGCAGATGCGCGCCGAGCGCCAGCCAGCCGTCGAGTTCGGTGATGCGGCTCTGGAAATCGCCGTCGAACAGGCGATGCAGCGTCTCATAGTCGTCGGGATGCAGTTCCATGGCTGACAGCCGGTCCTGCGGCCGCATCAGCATGCGCGTCAGTTTTGGCGAGCCGGGATAGAGCGTGATGCCACCGCCCTCCGCATCCGGATTGAGGTCGCGCACGGCCTGCAAGTAAGGCTCCAGCACGGCCGCAACCTTGGGCGGCAAGGGCTCGGCCAGCAGCTTGCCGATCCCATCGCGCCATTCCCCCGTCTTCTGGGCCTCTTCACCCGAAAGATCGTAAAGGCCGATGCCGGCATGGGTGTCGAGCACCCGAAACGCCTTGTCCTTCTGCTTCAGATAGGTGACCAGCCGCGCGAGGACCGCATGTTTCAGGACATCGGCAAAATTGCCGGCATGATAGGCGTGACGATAATTCATTCGCGTTCCCGGAGCATTTCCTTGAGAGTGTCTGATAACAGCGGAAGAGGGACTAGGCGACCCCATCGCCAACAGATTGCCGGATGCGCTTTACAGCCGCGATGAGCGGCGGGACGTTGTCTGTGACAACCACCCAAATGACGTCATCCGCGATCTTGTGATATTCGTGGCGAAGGATGTTGCCGATGCCCCTAATCTTTTTCCACGGCACTTCAGGAGCGACGGCCAGCAAATCGTCCGGAATATGGCGGCAGGCTTCCGACACGATTTCCAAGGCGCGCTGGACTGCGAGACGCAAAAGCCAGTCGCTCTCGAAATCGTCCAGGGATTTTCCAGTCGTATGCGTTTGGATACCCTCAAGCGCTTCCAAGACGTCAGCCAGAACGGGTCCGACGCGACGCTTGGTCATCAAAAAACGCGAACGGCTGAGGCTTCGACATCGGTGCGCAGCATTGGGTGAAGGCTGGTGCGGGTCGTAATGTCTACATCGATGGCCAGTGTTTCGTCCAGAAATTGCTTGATGCCGACGAGGTCGAGCAACGAGAAGCGTTTGGCGGGATCGTAGTCGATGAACAGATCCAGATCACTCGATGATCCGGCCTCGTTACGCAGCGTGGAGCCGAAAAGATACAACGCCGTCGCACCCATACCTTTGACGGTATCGGCATGCTGTCGCAGTTTCTCGAGGGCGTCCATCCTGATCATTGCGCCAGTATACAGCAATCGAAGGCCTTCATCCACTTCCATTCCTCAAGCCGCCGTGCCCGGAGACTCCGCTCATGAAAAATAGTATTCGAGGGCGGCGGGGGACTTTGAGACCCATTCGCGATGTCCTATAGAAGGGCCATGAACGTTGCGAACCCCATCCGAGCAAAAAAATCCATTGGCCATACGGTCTGTCCGCATGACTGTCCGTCCGCCTGCGCGCTGGAGGTCGATGTCGGCACGGATGGGCGGATCGGCCGGGTGCGGGGCGCAAGCGCCAACACGTATACGGCCGGCGTCATTTGCGCCAAGGTGGCGCGGTATTCCGAGCGGATCTATCACCCCGGGCGGCTGATGGTTCCGCAACGGCGTGTCGGTCAAAAAGGCGAGGGCGGCTTTCAGGAGGTTTCCTGGGAAGCGGCGCTCGACGAGATCGCCGATGCCTTTGTTCAGGCCGAGCAAGCGTACGGTTCTGAAGCGGTCTGGCCTTATTTTTATGCGGGAACAATGGGCCAGGTGCAACGCGATTCGATCGAACGCTTGCGGCACGCCAAGCGCTATTCGGGTTTCTTCGGTTCGATCTGCACCAACATGGCCTGGACCGGCATGTCGATGGCGACCGGGGCGTTGCGCGGTCCCGATCCGCGGGAAATGGCGAAGTCCGATTGCGTGGTGATCTGGGGCACCAATGCGGTCTCGACGCAGGTCAACGTCATGACCCATGCGATCAAGGCCCGCAAGGAGCGCGGCGCGAAGATCGTCGTCATCGACATCTACGACAATCCGACGATCAAGCAGGCCGACATGGGCCTGATCCTGAAGCCCGGCACGGATGCAGCACTCGCCTGCGCGGTGATGCACATCGCCTTCCGCGATGGTTATGCCGACCGGGCCTATATGGAAAAGTTTGCCGACGACCCGGCGGGGCTGGAGGCCCATCTGACGACGCGCGGGCCTGACTGGGCCTCCGACATCACCGGCCTGCCGGTTGAGGAGATCGAGGCCTTTGCAAAGCTCGTCGGCACCACGCCGAAAACCTACTTCCGGCTTGGCTATGGCTTTACCCGCCAGCGCAACGGCGCCGTCGCCATCCATGCGGCGGCGTCTATCCCGACCGTTTTGGGCAGCTGGAAACACGAGGGCGGCGGTGCCTTTCATTCCAACAACGACATCTTCCGCTTCGACAAGCGCGAACTTGTCGGCACTGCGATGCTCGATCCTGAAATCCGCATGCTCGACCAGTCGCAGATCGGCCGCGTGCTGACGGGAGATGCCGATGCGCTGCGGCATCGCGGCCCCGTAACGGCGATGCTGATCCAGAACACCAATCCGGTGAACGTGACGCCCGAACAACGGCTTGTGAAGCGCGGCTTCCTGCGCGACGACCTGTTTACCGCCGTGCATGAGCACTTCATGACGGATACGGCCAAGCTCGCCGACATCGTGCTGCCTGCCACCATGTTCCTGGAGCATGACGATCTCTATCGGGGCGGCGGCCACCAGCACATCCTGCTCGGGCCCAAGGTCGTCGAACCACCTTCGGCGGTGCGCAGCAATCTCTTCGTGATCGAGGAACTGGCCAAGCGGCTCGGTGTCGCGGATAGGCCGGGCTTTGGCCTGAGCGAGCGCGAGCATATCGACCATATCCTCGTCCATTACGGCATCCGCTTCGAGCAACTCAAAGAGGACAAATGGCTGGACGTGCAGCCGGATTTCGATACGGCGCATTTCACCAACGGCTTCGGCCACCCGGATGGAAAATTCCGTTTCAAGGCCGATTGGACCGGCACGCCGGCACCCAACCGGCCGCCGAAATCGATGGGCGCGCAGGGGCCTTACCGTGATCTGCCGGAATTTCCCGATCATGTCGATCTGATCGAGATCGCGGATGCGGCGCATCCGTTCCGCCTGGCGACATCGCCGGCGCGCTCCTTCCTCAATTCCACCTTCGCCGAAACGCCGTCCTCCGTGACCAAGGAAGGCCGGCCGGCCCTGATGCTGAATGCCGAGGACGCCGTGGCGCTTCAGATCGCCGAGGGCGACGTCGTGCAGATCGGGAACCTGCGCGGCGAGATTCGCCTGCATGCAACGATCGGCGGCGGCACGCGGCGCGGCGTGCTGATCGCCGAGGGGCTTTGGCCGAACGATGCCCATCTCGACGGCGAGGGCATCAATGTGCTCACCGGCGCCGATGCCGCCGCTCCCTATGGCGGGGCGGCCTTTCACGACAACCGCGTCTGGCTGCGCAAGGATTGAGAATGACGAAATTCAAGGATGCCAAGGTCGAGATCCTCAAGGACGAGACCCTCTCGAAAAACTGGTACCACCTGCGCAACGTCACCTTCAACTATACCGGCTCGAACGGCGTGACGAAGAAGCTCAAGCGCGAGGTCTATGATCGCGGCAATGGCGCGACGATCCTGCTCTATGATCCGAAGCGCGAAAGCGTCATCCTCGTGCGCCAGTTCCGCATGCCGGTGCATCTGAATGGCCATTCCGGCTGGCTTCTGGAAACGCCCGCCGGCCTTCTCGACGGCGATCATCCGGCCGAGGCCATCCGCCGCGAGGTCATGGAGGAGACGGGCTATCTGGTCACGGACGTGCGGCCGATCTTCCAGGCTTTCATGAGCCCCGGCGCCGTCACCGAAACCATCCATTTCTTCGCCGCGATCATCGATGCGACGCAACGCGTGGAGGAGGGGGGCGGTGCCGCCCATGAGGACGAGGACATCGAGGTCATGGAGGTGCCGCTGGCCGAGGCGATGCGCATGATCGGCAGCGGCGAAATCTGCGACGGCAAGACGATCATGCTGCTGCAATGGGCGATGCTGAACCGGCATGTTCTTGCGGTTTGCTGAATCGGCTGTGAGTATCAATTTCAATCACGGATTGAAGTTATGGGGATGACAATCGCAGAGTTGCTTGAGCTTGACCGCGAAGGCGAACTATCCACGCTAACACCGGTCACTGATGACGTCTTAAAAAGCATTGCTGCGCAATACCCTGGAATTTCAAAACAGTATCTCGCGTTCATTCGTGCTGTCGGCACAGGATCGACAAAGACTGGTTCCTATATCTACGAGCCTGAGCCGGCATCATCAGTGGAACAGCATCAGTCGTTTCAGATTTACAACGGTGTGCCTTACCAAAAGTTGTACAAATGGTTTTCAGGCAAGGAGCCGAAACGGGACCGAATTCCCGCCGATGCGATTATGGTTGCAGACTCCGCTGCCTCTTGGCGATATTGCCTTTGCCCCTCCCTCGGCGACGGCGTTTTCTGCCTCGATATGGCTGGTCCGACATTCGAAATTGATTCCGAGGACTTCTTCACTTTTGTCGCAAGAGGCTTAATATACGCCAGCGAAATCGAAGACGATGGATAACGACCGCAAGAGCTATCCCTAAGACCGCCGGTTCTTCGGCAGTCGCCCGGTCCGATCTATGACCTTTATGCTCAGACTTGACCAACTGGAGGTCGGTTGTGGTCAAAAGGCTATCTAAAACTTCCCCTTCAAGCCCAGACTGACGGAAGCGGTAGAAAATTTTGCGCCTGCGGTGTCCTTGAATTCCGCCGTCGCGCCGGTCGTCGTGTTGCGAACATGCGTGTCGCCCGTACCGAAATCCGTGACCTCGAATGCACCGTTGGCATAGAGGGAAATGTTCTTGGTCAGGTTGTAGGCAATGGCTGCATTGGCGCCATAGACGGCGGCGAGATCAAAACTGTCGGTGAAGCGCAGGTCGCGCAAATAATGGTCGTCCGGAGCCTCGGCACGGATCAGGGCGCCTGCTTCCAGTCCGCCCGACAGCGTCCAGTCTCCAAAGGTCTGGGACCCCCGTACATTGGCATAGGCGACCGGCATTTTCTGGCGGTAGGTTATGACCTTCTGGCCGTCGGTGAAGTCGCCGATCGTGTCGCGCAGATCGTTGGTGCTGTAGATGTAGGAGCCGCCATAGCCGGACCATTGCACTTCGCTGTAGCGTCCGCCGAGCCCGAGGCTCGCGAAGCGACCATTGTCGTTGACGAAGGTCCGGTTCAGCTCCAGGGCGCCGCTGTAGTAGTGGTCGAGGCGGGTGTCATCGTGCACGGAGCGATGACTCCAATCGCTGTCCGACTGGCCGGTTGCGTGTGGTTCGATCCAGTCGTAATCGGTCATGTGGCCATCGCCGTCCATGCCCGTCTTGCCCTCGGCGCGGACGGTCCAGTCCGGAGCGACTTCGATGCTGAGCGAACCGCGAAGCAACGAGACGCCCTTGGATTCCCAATCCAGCCGGCTGACAGTTCTGCCGCCGTTGAAGACACTCTCTTCGGCATAGATGTTGGCAAGGCCGGCATCGAAGGTCATCGATACTGGGCCCTCGGTAACAGGGCTATAGAAATCGCCGGCCTGCGCCGTGGTGGCGCAGATGATCGCGGCGCCCGTGACAAGGCTGGAGAGAAGCTTCATGACCAATTCCCGAAGACAGGCACATGCTGGTGCCGAGATGAAATGTTTCATCAATTTCGTCGGGTATGGTAAATTTTCAGTATATTTTCGGTATTTATCCGAATGTTTCTGCCACTTTAGGGTGTGCTTGTATTCAATGCCTTGGCAGGAGAGCGAACCGTCCTACCGTCTTCCATTCGCACCCTGTCACTGGCGACCTGCAGCAGCGCCTGCGGATAGAGCAGATGCTCGACGCGCAGCACCCGGGCGGCCAGTGTTTCGGCGGTATCGTCACCTAGGATCGGCACCGTGCCCTGCAGCACGACCGGCCCTTCGTCCATGCCTTCGGTCACGAAATGCACGGTGCAGCCGGCCTCGGTCATGCGAGCGTCGATCGCGCGCTGATGCGTGTGGAGGCCGGGAAACAGCGGCAGCAGGGAGGGGTGGATGTTGAGGATGCGGCCTTCGTAGCGCTTGATGAAGGCGCCGCTCAGTAGACGCATGTAACCGGCGAGACACAGGATATCCGGCGACAGGCGTTCGAGTTCGGCGAGTATAGCCGCCTCATGGGCATCCTTGCTGTCATAGTCCCTGCGCGCGAAAGCGAATGTAGGGATACCGAGCGCCTGCGCCTTGGCGAGGCCACCCGCATCGGCCTTATCGGAAATCACCGCGACGATCTCTGCCGGATAGTCCGCGGCCTGCGTCGCGCGTGCCAGCGCCAGCATGTTGGAGCCGCCGCCGGAAATGAAGGCGACGACGCGCTTCCTCGCGGTCGCCGCCGTCATAGGGCGAGCGTGCCCTTGTAGATCGTGCCGGCGGCACCGTCTTCGCGCGCGACCATGCGGCCGAGCGGGAAGATCGTTTCCCCTTCGGCTTCGAGTGCTGCCGTCACCTTTTCAGCATCTGCGGCGGAAACGACGGCGATCATGCCGACGCCGCAGTTGAAGGTGCGGAGCATCTCGGTTGCAGCCACGCCACCGGTCTTGGCAAGCCAGGAGAACACGGCAGGCGCCTTGATGCTGTCGAGATCGATTTCGGCTGCGAGGTGCTTTGGCAGGACCCGTGGAATGTTTTCCGGGAAGCCGCCACCGGTGATGTGGGCCAAAGCCTTGATCGCGCCGGTTTCGCGGATCGCCTTCAAAAGCGGCTTCACGTAGATGCGCGTCGGGGTCATCAGCACGTCCGCCAATGTGCCGTCACCGAACGGGGCGGGTGCATCCCAGGCAAGGCCCGACAGCGAAACGATCTTGCGAACCAGCGAATAGCCGTTGGAATGAACGCCGGACGAAGCGAGGCCCAGAATGACATCGCCTTCGGCAATGTCGCCAGCCGGCAGCAACTGGCCGCGTTCGGCTGCACCCACCGCAAAGCCGGCAAGATCATAATCGCCGCCTGCATACATGCCGGGCATTTCGGCGGTTTCGCCACCGATCAGCGCACAGCCTGCCTCGCGGCAGCCAGCCGCAATGCCGCCGACGATCGATGCGCCCTGATCCGGGTCGAGCTTGCCGGTCGCGAAATAGTCGAGGAAGAACAGCGGTTCGGCACCCTGCACGACGAGGTCGTTGACGCACATGGCGACGAGGTCGATGCCGACCGTGTCGTGCTTGTTGGCGTCAATGGCGATCTTGAGCTTGGTGCCGACGCCGTCATTGGCGGCGACCAGCACCGGATCGGTAAAGCCGGCGGCTTTCAGGTCGAACAGGCCGCCAAAACCGCCGATTTCGCCGTCGGCTCCGGGCCGGCGGGTCGAGCGCACATGCGGCTTGATCTTCTCGACCATCAGGTTGCCGGCGTCGATATCCACACCTGCATCGCTGTAGGTCAGACCGTTCTTTCCCGACTGGCTCATCGCACGCTCTCCGCTGGCTCGTCCCGTTGCGGATGCGATTGGCATGATGAGGGGGGAAGTGCAAGCATATTGCCTTGCAGACTGCCGCTTTTTCACCGCTTTGATCATGTCTTCCTGTCATGCGGAGGGGCAGCGGACGTTTTGATGGTTCATCTGCCCGCTATAGGCTTGACCAGTCTCCCGGGCACATCCTATCTCCCTTGGACAAGACACGACGGCATGGCCCGCGCAACTGGCGGCAAGGAGCAGACGATGCCCATCCAAATCAATCCGGCCGGCCTCTGGCGACAGGCGATCTTCTGGGCGCTGTCCCTGGCTGTCTTCGTGCTCTTCCTGCTTGTCTTCAGCTCCATCCTTCTGCCCTTCATCGCCGGCATGGCGCTGGCCTATTTTCTCGATCCGGTCGCCGACAGGCTGGAGAAGTGGGGCTTGAGCCGCCTGTGGGCGACAGTCGTCATCCTGATCGGCTTCATTGTCGTCTTCGCGCTGTCGCTGATGATCGTCATTCCGCTGATTGCCAGCCAGGCGGCCGACTTCATCCAGAAAATGCCGGGCTACATCACCAAGCTGCAGGAACTGCTCACCGACGCGCAATCCTCGATCGTGCCGGGCTGGATCAGCAGCCAGATGGGGCAGATCAAGGAGAATTCCGCCAAGCTCCTGGAGCAGGGCGCCGGTTTCCTCGGTACTCTGTTCCAGCAATTGTGGAATTCGGGCATGGCGCTGCTCGATATCATCTCGCTGTTCATCGTCACGCCGGTCGTGGCCTTCTACCTGCTTCTGGACTGGGACCGCATGGTCGCCAAGGTTGACAGCTGGATTCCGCGTCCGCAACTGGCGACTGTTCGCCAGATTGCCCGTGACATGGACACGACGATCGCCGGCTTCGTGCGCGGACAGGGCTCGCTCTGCATCATCCTGGGCCTTTATTACGGTATCGGCCTGTCTCTAGTCGGCCTGAATTTCGGCCTCCTGATCGGCCTGTTCAGCGGCCTGATCAGCTTTGTTCCCTATGTCGGTTCGATGGTCGGCCTCGTGCTGGCGCTCGGCATTGCGCTCGTGCAATTCTGGCCGGACTACACAAACATCATCGTGGTGCTGGTGGTCTTCTTCAGCGGCCAGTTTCTGGAGGGCAATATTCTCCAGCCGCGGCTGGTCGGCAAAAGTGTTGGCCTGCACCCGGTCTGGCTGATGTTTGCCCTGCTCGCCTTCGGCGCGCTGTTCGGCTTCGTCGGCCTTCTGGTCGCGGTGCCGGCGGCGGCGGCACTCGGCGTGCTGGTCCGCTTTACGCTCGGGCGCTATCTCGAAAGCGATCTTTATCATGGCCACTCGGCCCTGATTACGCCGGCTGCGCCGAAAACGCTGATTGCCTCGAATGGAGAACCGATGAAAAAGCCGGATGGCACGGCATAAGCGCCATGAAGCCAATATCGGAACAACTGCCGCTCGCCTTCGAACACGACCCTGCCTCCGGCCGCGACGATCTTCTGATCTCCGATCCGCTGAGCGCCGCCGTGTCGATCGTCGACACCTGGCCGCAATGGCCGTCGCCTGTCGTCATCCTTGCCGGGCCTGTCGGATCGGGGAAATCGCATCTGGCCAGCATCTGGCGCGAAAAGAGCGGCGCCGTGCCCATCCATCCGCTGGCCGGGGGCGACGCCGCAGAAATCGCCGCCCGCCAGCCCGTGTTGTTCGAGGATGCGGATCGGCGCGGGTTTGATGATCAGGCGCTGTTCCACGTCATCAACAGCGTGCGGGAAAACGGCACGGGCCTTTTGATCACGACGCGGCTGTGGCCGATGTCCTGGCCTGTCGAGCTTGCCGATCTGCGGTCGCGGCTCAGGGCTGCAACGGTGGTCGAGATCGGCGAACCGGATGATGAGCTTCTGGCGCTGGTCCTGGTCAAGCTGTTTTCCGATCGTCAATTGACGGTCGATGAAAAGCTGATCGGCTATATCGTCACCCGTATGGAGCGCTCGCTCGACGCCGCGCAGACGATCGTCGATCGGCTGGATCGCCTCGCCCTGTCGCGCCGGACACGGATCGGCCGGGCGCTGGCACTGGAAGTGCTGACAGAGTTTGGAAATGCGCGCGAAGCCGATTGACTGTCACGGTTGCGTCGTCAAACTGCGATAACGGCGTGCTGAATGAGGAATGGGCTTAACCGACATGGACAATGCAGTCTCCGAAACCCCCGCGACACCATCGACCGAGACGATGGATTTGCTCTCCAGTCCGGACCGTTTCATCAACCGCGAATTTTCCTGGCTGCAATTCAATCGTCGCGTTCTTGAAGAAACGCTGAATACCGCCCATCCGCTTCTGGAGCGCGTCCGCTTCCTGTCGATTTCCGCGGCCAATCTTGACGAGTTTTTCATGGTCCGCGTCGCCGGTCTTGAGGGCCAGGTGCGCCAGGGGCTTCTGATTCGCAGTCCGGACGGTAAGACGCCGGCCGAACAGCTGGAGGAAATCCTCAAGGAAATCGACAATCTGCAGATGGAGCAGCAGGCGTCGCTGGCCGTTCTGCAGCAGTATCTGGCCAAGGAAGACATCCTGATCATCCGCCCGGCATCGCTTTCGGCGCAGGACAAGGTCTGGCTGGCCAACGAGTTCAGCCAAGCGATTTTTCCTGTTCTGACGCCGCTTGCCATCGATCCGGCGCATCCGTTTCCGTTCATCCCCAATCTCGGCTTTTCCATGGGGCTGCAGCTGATCAGCAAGAGCGGCCGCGAGCCCATGACTGCGCTGCTGCGCCTGCCGGTGGCGCTCGATCGCTTTATCCGGTTGCCCGATGCGAAATCCGTGATCCGCTACATCACGCTGGAAGACGTCGTGTCGCTGTTCATCGACCGGCTTTTCCCGGGCTATGAAGTTCAGGGCTCCGGCACGTTCCGCATCATCCGCGACAGCGATATCGAGGTCGAGGAAGAGGCGGAGGATCTCGTGCGCTTCTTCGAGACGGCGCTGAAGCGTCGTCGTCGCGGCTCCGTCATTCGCATCGAGATCGATTCGGAAATGCCGGCGGAACTGCACAAGTTCGTGGTGCAGGAACTCAATGTTCCGGAAAACCGCGTCGCCGTGCTGCCCGGTCTGCTGGCGCTCGACACCATGTCGCAGATCGTCAAGGCGCCGCGCGATGACCTTCGGTTCGAGCCCTACAATGCGCGATTTCCCGAGCGCGTCCGCGAACATGCCGGCGACTGCCTCGCCGCGATCCGCGAAAAGGACATGGTCGTCCATCATCCCTACGAATCTTTCGACGTGGTGGTCCAGTTCCTGCTCCAGGCTGCGCGCGATCCGGAAGTTGTGGCGATAAAGCAGACGCTTTACCGTACGTCCAACGACAGCCCAATCGTGCGTGCCCTGATCGACGCCGCCGAGGCCGGCAAGTCGGTGACGGCGCTGGTCGAGCTGAAGGCCCGTTTCGACGAGGAAGCCAACATCCGCTGGGCCCGCGACCTTGAGCGCGCCGGCGTGCAGGTTGTGTTCGGCTTCATCGAACTGAAGACCCATGCGAAGATGTCGATGGTGGTGCGGCGCGAGGAGGGCAGGCTCAGGACCTATTGCCATCTCGGCACCGGCAACTACCATCCGATCACCGCGAAGATCTATACCGACCTGTCCTTCTTCACCTGCAATCCGACCATCGCCCATGACATGGCGAACATCTTCAACTTCATCACCGGTTATGGCGAACCGGAAGAGGGCGCGAAGATCGCCATCTCGCCCAACACGCTGCGACCGCGCATTCTTAGGCATATCGGACAGGAGATCGAACATGCCAAGAACGGCGCGCCGGCGGCCATCTGGATGAAGATGAATTCGCTGGTCGATCCGGAAATCATCGATGCCCTCTATGCCGCAAGTGCGGCCGGCGTCGAGATCGACCTCGTCGTGCGCGGCATCTGCTGCCTGCGTCCCCAGGTTCCGGGCCTGTCGGATAATATCCGCGTCAAATCGATCGTCGGGCGTTTCCTGGAGCATTCGCGAATTTTCTGCTTCGGCAACGGCCATGGGCTTCCCTCCGAGAACGCCCTTGTTTATATCGGCTCGGCGGATATGATGCCGCGCAATCTGGACCGGCGTGTTGAGACCCTCGTGCCTCTCATCAACCGGACTGTGCACGAACAGGTACTGTCGCAGATCATGCTGGGCAATCTCATCGACAACCAGCAGAGTTACGAAATCCTGCCCGACGGAACGTCGCGGCGCATGGACGTCGCAGCCGGGGCCGAACCGTTCAACGCGCAGCACTATTTCATGACCAATCCCAGCCTCTCAGGCCGGGGAGAGGCCCTGAAGTCCAGCACACCGAAGCTCATTGCCGGCTGGAACAGCGGCCGCAAACGATAAACTGGACATGATTGCTGGAATGGCATGGTAGAATCAGAAGCGCAGGGGCGGCTGCCTGGCATTGCCCCGGTCTCCGTCATCGATATCGGGTCGAACTCCATTCGTCTGGTGATCTATGAGGGGCTGAGCCGCGCCCCGGCCGTGCTTTTCAATGAAAAGGTGATGTGCGGGCTCGGCAAGGGCATCGACGCCACCGGCCGGATGGACGCCGAAAGTGTTGAGCGGGCGCTGAAGGCGCTCTATCGTTTCAAGGCCCTTTCGGTACAGGCCAGGGCCTCGACCGTATTCGTGCTGGCGACCGCAGCGGCGCGGGATGCCTCCAACGGCCCCGATTTCATCCGCCGTGCTGAAATCATCCTGTCGCAGAAGGTCCGGGTCCTGACCGGCGAGGAAGAGGCCTATTTCTCCGCACTCGGCATCGTCAGCGGTTATCACGATCCGGACGGCGTGGTCGGTGACCTGGGCGGCGGATCGCTGGAACTGATCGACGTGGCGGGCCGGTCGATCGGCAAGGGCATCACGCTTCCGCTCGGCGGCATCCGGCTCTCGGAACATGCAGGCGGATCAATCGTTAAGGCGCGCGCCCATGTGCGCCGCTACATGCGCGATGCAGCCGTGCTGAAGAATGCCGCCGGCCGCACGTTTTATGCCGTTGGCGGTACCTGGCGTTCGATCGCCAAGCTGCACATGGAAGTGCGCAATTATCCGCTGCACATGATGCAGGGTTATGAAATTCCTTTCGACGAGATGATGGCGTTCCTGGCCGAGGTCATCGAACCCAAGGACATGAAGGCGCCGGCTTATGCTGCGATTTCGAAGACCCGGCGCAACCTCCTGCCGTTCGGCGCCATCGCCATGCAGGAGGCGATCGCGCTGATGAAACCGGCCCGGGTTTCGTTCTCGGCGCTTGGCGTGCGCGAAGGTTATCTTTTCTCGCTTTTGTCGGAGCAGGAGCGCAACCGCGATCCGCTGCTGACCGCCGCCGGTGAACTGGCCATCCTGCGAGCCCGGTCTCCGGAACATGCGCGCGAACTTGCCGACTGGACCGGCCGCATGGTTTCCCTTTTCGGCGTCACGGAAACGGACGAGGAAAGCCGCTACCGTCAGGCGGCCTGCCTGCTGGCCGATATCAGCTGGCGCGCCCATCCCGATTATCGCGGTCTTCAGGCCCTGAACATCATTGCGCACAGCACGTTTTCCGGGATCACCCATGCTGGCCGGGCCTATATCGCGCTTGCCAATTATTATCGTTTCGAAGGCCTGCACGACGATGGCGCGACGGGTCCGCTGACGGGTATCACCACGCCGCGCCTGCTCGAACTCGCCAAGCTGATCGGCGGACTGTTGCGGGTGGTCTATCTGTTTTCAGCATCAATGCCGGGCGTCGTTCGCAACCTGCGCATACGGCCGGCCGAAAATGCGGAGTTCGACCTGGAGTTCGTTGTACCTGCCGCCTATGCAGATTTTGCGGGCGAGAGGCTGGATGGCCGTCTGCAACAATTGTCTAAATTAACAGGTAAGAAGATTGCCTTCGTCTTCCAAGAATAAAACGCACTTGCCGTTCGTCATTCCATTGTACATTTCAAAAATATTGCGTAGCTTTTCTTCATAACAAGCATCCTGGGGAGGGTTTGATGGCGACGTTTACATATGGCAATCTCGGCGTCGGTATCGATATGAGTAATTCGAGCGTTGCGGGGCTTCTGAACTACGATTTCTGGCGCGCCACCTCCACGAAGATCACCGTTTCTGACGATGCGTCGAATTTTACGGCGTTTTCCGGTTCCGGCTTCAAGATCACCAAGTCAAAAGCGGGTGATCTGACCGATATTACAGCCGGTACGCTGACGGGTATCAAGATCGTCTTTGGCGGCGAGACCGGGCTGTCGATTACCGGCCTCAAGCTCTCTGCTGCAAAGGTGGCGGATACGATCTTCGCATTGAACGATGCGGCATTCCTGTCGCTCATTCTTTCGGGGGACGATACTGTCAATGGAACCTCGAAAGCGGATAAGTTGCTGGGCGGCGCCGGCTCGGATGTTCTCAAGGGCGATGGCGGCGGCGATAAGCTTCTCGGTGGAGCGGGCGCCGATGATCTCTTCGGCGGTACGGGAGCCGATCGGTTCGTGTTTACGAAGCTGTCCGATTCCGGCAAGACCACGACCACACGCGATACGATCTTCGATTTCAGCCTCAGCCAGGGGGATCGCATCGATCTCGCCGCCATTGATGCCAACACCAAGACGTCATCGGTCAACGACGCCTTCAAGTTTATCGGCACCGACAAGTTTAGCGGCAAAGCCGGCGAATTGCGCTTTGACCTGAAGACGTCCGACACCTATGTTTATGTCGATGTGAACGGCGACAAGGTCGCGGATCTATCAATCCATCTCGACGACCGCATCGTGCTTGAAAAAGCCGATTTCGTGCTCTGACCTGACCTGGGATAAAGCATCGACAACCCGCGATGATTGCCATTGCGGGTTTTCCCCGTTCCCATCCGACCTTTCGGCTGCTCATGGTCGAAAACGATAGATGTGCGGTTTTTTAGATCCGTTTCGATCCCGCTAGTGCTCACTCAAAAGGCGACTTTGAGCTGACATATTTCATGTTGTGGCGAGGCGATCGGCGCTGCAATGCCCCTGCATTCATCCTGATTTATTCGGCCGCCATCCGAACCCGCTTTTTAGCGCTTGTCCGTGCGGAGACGAGCCGCTTCGTCAGGGCGATGACGCCGACCTCGTGGCCGCGTCCCTTCACCGCATGATCTCCGAGATCCTCGGCGGCAACCGACCCCGGCAGGCTTATGCGCTGGGCAAGGTCTGCCGAGATCAGCACGGTCCGGTCGAGTGCCTTGCACAGGCTTTCCAGTCGGGCGGTTGTGTTCACCGTATCGCCGAAATAGGTGATCTTGTGATGATCGACGCCGATTTCGGCGGTGATGATGACGCCACCATGAAGTGCTGCCCGCAATTGCGGAACCTGCCCGAAGTTCTTGCGCCAGACATCGGCATTGGCATCGATCTCGTCGAGAATATCGAAGATGCAGCGTACGCAGCGCGCATGCCGGACACCGCGGGCAAGCGGCCAGGTGACGATCGCCGCATCGCCGACATAATCGTCGATCGAACCCCGGTGACGCCGGACGGGTTCGGCAAAGGCGGCAAACAGCGCGTGGAGAAACTGTTGCGCCCGCAGGTCGCCGTATTTTTCCGCAAAGGCCGTTGAATTGGCAAGGTCGATGAACAGGAAAACCCGTTCCTCCTCGACAGGGTTGCGGTAGCGGCTGATCAGCATGCTGGTGAAGACGTCGCGGCCGAGAAGATCGCGGACCCGCAGGACGAAGATGATGAGTGCGCAGACGCCGAGCGCGTAGAGAAACACTTCGAAGGGGATGACCAGCACCTCGACCCAGGACGCCGCGTCAAGCAGTCCGAGCGCGGAGAGGAAGAGACCCGCCACGGCGTAGCCGGCGCTCATGATGATTTCATAGACGATGATCGACGCCAGGATGAAGGATAGTGTCGGCAGTTTCTCGATCCGCCGGTGCAGCGGTCGCAAAAGGACGCGGCGCTCGAAGGCAAGGATCGGCATACCGGTGAACAGCGCAAAGACGGCGCCGATGAAGAGCGAGCCATTGGGATAGAACAGAAGGCTGTAGATCATGCCGCTCAGGGCCAATCCAGATGCAATCAGCAGCCAGTTCTGTGTTGGAGATATTTCTCGCATGAGACCTGCTTCGCCGTGACGCCGGCGCACATTCTTCCATGTGCGTAGCCGGGGTCAAGCGGTTTTCTGAACGCGGACGCAACGCCGCGACTTGGCGCCGTGCGGCCGGCATCGACGCTGCGCATCGTGATGTCGCGGACCAAGGATCGACCCTGGCACTACGACAGCTCGACGGCCTCGATCTTCTTGTCGATGAAACGCAGCGCGACTTCGCCGTTGATCAGCTTCAGCGCGGTCTCGCCGAACAATTCGCGGCGCCAGCCCTTCAAGGCGCCGACATCGGCCTTGTCGCCTTCGGCTGCGATACGCTCGAGGTCGTCGCTATTGGCAACGATCTTGGCGGCGACGCCCTGTTTCTCTGCGATCAGCTTCAGAAGCACCTTGAGCATTTCGATGGCGGCGGCAGCACCTTCCGGCGAGGCGTTCTGGCGCGGCAGGCGGGGCATTTCATTCTTCGGAATCTCGAGTGCCGCATTGACGGCCTCGGTGATGGCCGCACCCGCGGCCGAGCGTTCCCAACCCTTGGGGATGGTGCGCAGGCGGGCCAGCGCGTCGGCATCCTTTGGCTGCTGCTGGGCGATTTCGTACAGCGCATCGTCCTTGAGGATACGGCCGCGCGGTACGTTGCGGCCCCGCGCCTCGCGCTCGCGCCATGCGGCGACCTTCTGCAGCACGGCCAGTTCCACCGGCTTCTTCAGCCGCATCTTGAGACGCTGCCAGGCATCGTCGGGGTGAATGTCGTAGGTTTCCTTGGCTTCGAGGATGGCCATTTCCTCCGTCAGCCACAGCAGGCGGCCCTCGCGCTCCAGTTCCGCCTTGAGATGCAGGTAGACGTCGCGCAGGTGGGTCACGTCCGCCAGGGCGTAGTCCAGTTGCTTCTCCGTCAGCGGCCTGCGGCTCCAGTCGGTGAAACGCGACGACTTGTCGATCTGTTCGCCCTTGATGCGGCTGACGAGCTGGTCATAGGAGACGCTATCGCCGAAACCACAGACCATGGCCGCGACCTGCGTGTCGAAGATCGGATGCGGGATCAGGCTGCCGAGATTATAGATGATCTCTATGTCCTGGCGGGCAGCATGGAAGACCTTGACGACATCCGGATTGGCCATCAGTTCGAAGAATGGCGCCAGATCGAGCCCTTTGGCAAGCGGATCGACGATCACGGCGATATCGGGTCCCGCCATCTGGACCAGGCAAAGCTGCGGCCAGAAGGTGGTTTCGCGCAGGAATTCCGTATCGATCGTCAGATAGGGCGCCGTCGCGAGCGTTTTGCAGGCGGCGGCGAGTTCGGCGGTTGTCTCAATCATCAAACTTCAATCACTATGGCGAAAATGGGGCGTTGAACGTGGCTTCCGATGTAGCCCTTCATTGCCGCAGTCACAATCGAAAATTCAAACGGTGCGGAAATATCCGGTCATGCCGGTCTTCTGGTGTTCGATGATGTGGCAATGCAGAACCCAGTCGCCGATGTTGTCGGCGACCAGGCCGAGTTCGGCCTGTTCGTCCGGCAGAAGCAGGATCGTATCGGTCGGCGGCGGCAGGATCGTCCGCTTGTTGGAACTGAGGATGCGGAAGCTCATGCCGTGCAGATGGATCGGATGCGCGTGCGGCGTCCGGTTTGCGACCTGCAGCACATAGCTCTTCCCGAGTTTCAGTTCGGCAAGTGGCGCGACCGGATCGGGCGTATCGCCGGGCCACGGCACCTTGTTGATCGCCCAGAAGGTGTAGCCCAGCGTGCCGCAGAGACTGGGCGCGGGGGCATGCTCGGCGGTGGCGGTGAAATCGAGCGGAATGCGCTCCGCAATGGACAGGTCCGCCTCGGCAATCGGATTGGCGGGCAGTGGCGTGACATCGCGCAGGTCGCGCTTGAGGGAGGCGCCGGTCGCGCGCAAGGTCGCGATCGTCCAGGGATTGTTGCCGCGAACATTGCGCAGCGCAACCGTCGCCCCCTCGCTGTCGGGCATGCGCAAAACCAGATCGACGCGCTGGCCGGGTCCGACATCCAGAATGTCGAGCGGAAAGGGCGTCTCCACCGGATTGGCATCGAGTGCGATGACATCGGCGGCTGCGCCCTCGAGGGCGATCGAATAGATCCGGGTTACGTCGGTTGCGGCGATGCGCAGGCGCACGAGCCCGCCGGCAGGCGCATCATACTCGGGTTCCTGCTGCCAGTTTGCCGTACGCACCGTGCCGTAGGTTCCGCCTCTCGCGGCGTCGCGCGGCTTGAACGGGGCGATGAAAGCGCCGCCGGCACCCAGCCGCCAGTCGCGCAGGTTGAGCACGATTTCCGCGTCGAACACCGGATCATCCGGGTTCTCGACGACGATCATGCCGGTCAGGCCGTGGCCCATCTGCGTCAGCGTGTTGCAGTGCGGATGATACCAGAACGTGCCGGCATCCGGGGGCGTGAAGGCATAGTCGAAGCTGTCGCCGGGATAGACGTAAGGCTGCGTCAGTTCCGGCACGCCGTCCATCGCGTTTGGAATGCGCAGCCCATGCCAGTGCACGGTCGTCGGCTCGTCGAGCGCATTCAGCAGGCGGGTCGAAAACGGCTTTCCCCTTGTCATGCGCAGAACTGGCGGCATGCCGGTCGCGATCGTATCGCCTGCCGCATAGCTCATGACTTTCGGCGTGATGCCGTCGGAGGCGATCTGGATGTCGGCAAATTGGGCCTTGAGCAGGAGCGGTGAGGCGGCGGCGATGCCGCTTCGGGCGGCAAATCCGGCGCCGACGGCAAAGGAGGCAGCGGTTGCGGCGGAGCCTTTCAGCAGGGTGCGGCGGGTCAGAATCGACATGAACAGGCTTCCGGCTTTCACGATAAAGGTCGCGCCGAGCTTTAAACTTGATCGCAGCGTTCAGCAATTGCCTGCCGCGCGCATCTTGCCGCAGCCCGCCGGTCAGACGTCCTTCCTGTCCTCCGGTGCGGCGGCCAGCTTGTTGAAGAAGGAGGAGGTCCGAAGCAGATTGCGGAAACGCATGCGCCGCTCTCCGGCCGGTACGCCGTCGCGCGCCATCATGCGCTGCACGGTATAGAGCATGAAGGCGGCGAGCACCGCGGCGGTGTAGATGAACAGTGCCTGCGGTCCAAAGATATCCAGCATGAAGGAAGCAAAGAGCGGGCCGATGATCGCGCCGAGCGACCAGAAGAACAGCATGCCGGCCGAAACCAGAGCATGCTGGCCTTCCGCGGCGTGATCATTGGCATGGGCCGAGCAGAGCGAATAGAGCGGCATGGCGAAGGCGCCGAAGATGAAGATGCCGATGAAATTCGCCGCTTCATTGCTGCCGGCAAGAAATGCGAGGAAGAGCCCCGCCAGCAAGGAGCCGAACGTGGCAATCAGAATGATCACGCGACGGTCGAAGCGGTCGGAATAAAGGCCCAGCGGATATTGCAGCACGACACCGCCGATGATGCCGACGCTCATGAAGGTGGCGATGGCGGTGATCGACAGGCCGATGCCGTCGGCATAGATCGGCCCAAGCGACCGGAAGGTGGAATTCGTCAATCCGACGACGATGCAGCCGATCGTCGCCAGCGGCGAGATATTCCACAGCGCCTTGATGTCGAACCGGATCGCCTCCGGTGCGCCGGGGCTCGACCGGTCGGCAAAGCAAATCGGCACCAGCGAAAGGGACAGCGCCATGGCGACGATCGCGAACAACTGGAATCCGTCTATCCCGACCGTCGGTATCAGATACTGCGCGGCCGTGACGGAGCCGAGATCGACCAACCTGTAGATGGAGAGCGTTCGCGCGCGGTTGGCGTTGGTGACGCGGGCGTTCAGCCAGCTTTCGACTGTGGCAAACAGGCTGGCAAAACAGATGCCGGCAACCAGCCGCATCAGAAACCAGAACCACGGGTCGATGAACAGGACCATGGCGATGGCGGCAGCCGATGCGATGGCCGCCATGGCAGAAAAGGTGCGGATATGGCCGATCGAGCGCAGGATGCGGGTGACGTAGATGCACCCGATCGCAAACCCGATATTGTAGCCGGTGCCGACCAGGCCGATCAGCGAGGTCGAAAATCCCTCCTGCAAGGCGCGCAGCGAGATATAGGTTCCCTGCAACCCGTTCCCCCCGATCAGAATGCCCGCTGTGATCAGCAGCGGAATGAGGGGACGAATCTGGGACATGGGAACAACGGCCTGTTGCAAACGTTTGACCAACACAGAGCGAAACAGGGCCGGATTGTAAACATGGTTGTTGGAAAAATCGGTCCGAAAACCTGCCCAGAATCAAACAGGCGTCACAATCGCGGCGGAAAATCGTTCCTGCACATAAAATTCTGCATTCTTGAACCACTCTGAAGGAAAATCGCGAATGATGCCGGAAGAATTGCGTTCACTGTTTTCATCGTACGAATCGATTGCCCTGGTTGCGAACAACGAGGCCGTCGACATGGCTTTCATCGAAAGGGTGCTTCCGGAAAACACAATCTTCGTGTTTTTCAACAAGTGTGAAAAAGTCCTGCCGGTTCCGTTTCATCGTGACGCCATCTTGTGCGTCCGGCTGAGAAATCTGGACGAGGTTCTGGATCCGAGACGGCATCAGTTGCGGGCGTTCAACCTGCTGCCAAAATTAAAGACCGTTGTCGGCATACTCGCTGGCCGAGGCCCCGCCTACCGCGAGAAGAGCCCTGATCTTCCGCTGAAAAGTCCGGCTGTTCCCGCGACACTGGATTTCGACTATCTGTTCCCATCCTTCTATCCAAGTTCTCCGAGTGGACGTTATGCCTCGACGGGTTTTGCCGTTGCCATGGCGCTTCTGGAAAATATCGGCAATGCAGGTATCTATCTCTGTGGCTTCTCTGGCGTGCCCGGCCAGAAATTCAGCATGAATGCCAGCCACGACTGGGTTTTTGAGCAGACCCTGCTGCAACTGATGATCGGGCAGGGGCGGCTTCACCGGATCGATCCGTCGTCGATACCAGCCGGCATGCAATCCTTGTCGGAGATTCCGAAACGCTATCCCGAGTTCAAGGCGGCGGATGTCGCGCTGGCCGCGACCCAGGCGGTCAATGAGCGCTTCGTCGGCATGGAGCAACGGGTGAGCAAGCTCTGGCAGATGACAGGCTGGATCAGGAGTATCAAGGACGTCTTCCGTCCGGCCCGCAAGGCTTTCCGCCGCCTCGTGGATTGAAGCTCCGGCCCTGCTGCCCCAACAGCGGATTTGGTGTAGGATGGGCCTATGAGTGAAGCCCATTCCCTATTCGCGATCCTGCGCCAGTCGGCAAAGCCGGAGATCGTTGGCGCGCTTGAGCGGTTCATCCAGGATGCACCCGATCGCAAGCTCGGTCGCGTGAATGCGCTTGCCTTTGCCGAGAGCGAAGGCTTCGATGAAGAACAGGTGATCAGTGCCTTTTTGCACTCGTCCCGCCTCGGTCTGTTCGACATGTCGTGGAACATCCTTTGCCCCGGATGTGGCGGCGTACTGGACGCGAATACCTCGCTCAAGACCGTCAAGGCCGAACAATATACATGCGCACTCTGTGCAGCCGGCTACGAACCCAATCTCGATGAGATGGTCGAAGTGACGTTTACCGTGAGCCCGCGCGTACGCCGCATCGCCGCCCACAATCCGCATCAGTTGCCGCCCGTGGAATATTTCCGGCAAATTTATTGGGGATCGGGCGTCGACCTGCCGGAGGAGGGGTTTGAGGCGAAGGTCGACGAGTTCGTCATCGAGTCGCTCGAACTGCCGGCCGGGGAGAAAGCCGTCATTTCACTGCAGCTGCCGGAAGCCTTCGTCATCATTTTCGAGCCGGTGACGCATGCGGCACAGTTCATCGATGTGAAGGGCGAACCGACAAAGGAGCGGCAGTCTCTCTCGCTGGTTTTCGATCGTAGCCACCAGCACCGCGAAACCCTGGAGATGCGGCCCGGCCCCTTGCGCATCCTTGTGGAAAACCACACGCAGGTCCGCGCCTTACCGTCGGTCTGCATCGCCAATGATGCACTTCACGACCTGCTTGGCCGCCGCCGCCCGTTCCTGACCGCAAAGCGCCTGCTGACCAACCAGACATTTCGCGATATCTACCGCACCGACACGATCGACGTGGACCAGCGGCTGAAGATCACCAGCCTGACGTTCCTCTTCACCGATCTGCGCGGCTCGACCGAACTCTACGAACGGGTCGGCGATCTTGCTGCCTTCGATCTGGTGAAGACGCATTTCGGCATTCTCAACGGGATCATCAGCGCGGAAGCCGGCGCCGTCGTCAAGACGATCGGCGACGCCGTCATGGCGACATTCCCGACACCGGATCGGGCCGTGGCCGCAGCCATGCGGATGCGCGATGCGATGCGCGCGCTCAACGAGGAGCGCGGCGGCGAGGATCTGCTTCTGAAAATCGGCATTCATGAAGGCCCGTGCATTGCCGTCAGCCTCAACGAGCGGCAGGATTATTTCGGCCAGACCGTGAACATCGCATCGCGTGTCCAGCATCTTGCGACGTCGCAGGAAATATTCACCACAGGATCCGTGCTCGACGACGCGCGCGCGACAGATCTTTTGGTGCGCCGTGGCGTGACGCCGATCTCCCGCACGGTTGCATTGCGCGGCATTACCGACCAGATCAGAATTTTCACGATTCCCTGAGAGGCGACGACACCGAAGGCTCGCCCTTGACAAATCGGGCCCGCCATGCGCTTTTCCGCCCGATTTTGACACTGCCGTTGCGCGCGTTTCGCTGCGAGCCGGCCCGCACTTCCAGGATAAGACCATGCACCGTTACCGCAGCCACACCTGTGCCGCTCTTCGCAAGACCGACGTCGGCCAGACCGTCCGCATCTCCGGCTGGGTCCACCGCGTCCGCGACCATGGCGGCCTGCTGTTCATCGATCTTCGCGACCATTACGGCATGACGCAGATCGTCGTCGATCCGGACTCACCCGCCTTCAAGACGGCGGAAACCGTGCGCGGCGAATGGGTCATCCGCATCGACGGCACCGTCAAGGCGCGCTCGGACGAGACCGTCAACAAACAGATGGCGACCGGCGAGATCGAACTTTACGCCCAGGAGATCGAAGTTCTCTCCGCCTCCAAGGAACTGCCGCTGCCGGTGTTCGGCGAGCCCGATTATCCCGAAGACATTCGCTTGAAGTATCGCTTCCTCGACCTGCGTCGCGAAACACTGCACAAGAACATCGTCAAGCGCAGCCAGATCATTTCCGACATGCGCCTGCGCATGAATTCGGCCGGCTTTGCCGAATATTCGACGCCGATCCTGACGGCCTCGTCGCCGGAAGGCGCGCGCGACTTCCTCGTGCCGAGCCGTATTCATCCGGGCACGTTCTTCGCGCTGCCGCAGGCACCGCAGCAGTACAAGCAGTTGTTGATGGTTGCCGGTTTCGACCGCTACTTCCAGATCGCCCCCTGCTTCCGCGACGAAGATCCGCGTGCCGACCGCCTGCCGGGCGAATTCTACCAGCTCGACATGGAAATGAGCTTCGTTACCCAGGAAGACGTCTGGGATACGATGGGCCCGCTGATGACCGGTGTGTTCGAGCAGTTTGCCGAGGGCAAGCCGGTCACCAAGGATTGGTCGCGCATTCCCTATGACCAGGCCATCCGCAAATACGGCTCCGACAAGCCGGACCTGCGCAACCCGATTGAGATGCAGGCCGTCACCGAACATTTCGCCGGTTCCGGCTTCAAGGTCTTCGCCGGCATGATCGAGCGCGATCCGAAGGTCGAAGTCTGGGCGATCCCGGCCAAGACCGGCGGCAGCAGAGCCTTCTGCGACCGCATGAATGCCTGGGCGCAATCGACCGGGCAGCCGGGTCTCGGCTATATCTTCTGGCGCAAGGAAGAAGACGGCACGACTGCCGGCTCCGGCCCGCTTGCCAAGAACATCGGTGAGGAGCGCACCGAAGCGCTGCGCACGCAGCTTGGTCTTGATGCAGGCGATGCCTGCTTCTTCGTCGCCGGCGATCCGGCAAAATTCTACAAGTTCGCTGGCGAAGCCCGCACCAAGGCCGGCGAAGACCTGAAGCTCGTCGACCGCGAGCGCTTCGAGTTGTGCTGGATCATCGACTTCCCGTTCTACGAATGGAGCGAAGAAGACAAGAAGGTCGATTTCGCCCACAACCCGTTCTCGATGCCGCAAGGCGGGCTCGAGGCGCTGCAGACGCAGGATCCGCTGACGATCAAGGCCTATCAGTATGACGCTGTTTGTAATGGCTTCGAAATCGCCTCGGGCTCGATCCGCAACCAGTCGCCGGAACTGATGGTCAAGGCGTTCGAACTGGTCGGCCTGTCGCAGACCGACGTCGAGGAACGCTTCGGCGGCATGTACCGCGCCTTCCAGTACGGTGCGCCTCCGCATGGCGGCTGCGCCTTCGGTATCGACCGCGTCGTCATGCTGCTGCTCGGTGCCAAGAATCTTCGCGAGATCACGCTGTTCCCGATGAACCAGCAGGCGCAGGACCTCCTGATGAACGCACCGGCTCCGGCCATGCCGAAGCAACTGTCCGAACTGTCGCTGCGGGTCATTCCGCCGATGAAGAAGGACTGAATTTTCTTCCACGACTGATAAAGCGAACCCGGCGATGCAAGATTCGCCGGGTTTTTCTTTGGCCGGGCAGCAACCTTACGCCTTGTCCTTCGGAATCTCGTTGTCGAGAAAATACCATTGATCGAGATGGGCGTGGACGATCGGCTCGATGACCGAATTGATCAGTGTGATATCCTCTGCCAGCCGGTCGCCGGTGCCGTCATCCGCAGGCAGGGTGAAGGGCGTTTCGCAATGGAAGGTGAAGTTGGCCTTGTCCGTGCGCAACGTATAGATCGGGCAGATCCGGGCGCCGGTCATCCGTGCCAGCCGGGCGATGACGGCGAGGTTGCCCTCCAGATGCGGCTTGCGGCCAAAGAGCGGGCCGCGCAGCTTTCCACGAAACCCTTCATCGCAGAACTGCAGCAACACGCCACCGGCCTTCAACTCCTTGACGGCCGGGCGCATGCTGGAATGTCCGGGTGGCAGCAATTGCACGCCACCCTGCTTGCGCACCGTATCGACAATCCAGCCGCGACCGCGACGTGGCGGCGGTGCATAGTTGACACGCGGAACGACGCCCATCGATACCAGTTCCGGACCCATGATCTCCCAGTTGCCGAGATGCAGGCAGGCAAGGATGACCGGACCCTGTGACGTTGCCTCCAGAATCTGTTCGGTGCCGTGTCGGACAATCCGCCCCGGCGTCGCAGCGATGCGGCAGACGATCGAATATTCCGCCATCAGCCGGCCCTGCGCGTCACAATTGGCGAGAAACAGCGCGTCGCGAGCATGCTCGTCGAGATCCGGGCGCAGGCGCTTCAGATTGGCGCGGGCGCGGCGTTCCTGCGTCTTGAACCAGCGCGGAATGGCGAACCGTCCGACCCAGGCACCAAAGCCGGAACAGGCATCGGTCGGCAGCAGTTTCAGCGCAAAATAGACGGAAATATCCAGCGCGTTGCCGGGGCCTTCCTTGAACCAGTAGCTGTGAAAAGCCTCGCGACCGGCCGGACCGCCAAACAAGGCGCGCAATCCAGGCCGCGGCGGATGTTTCGGGACCACCCAAGCCTTGCGTTTCGCGATATTTTCGCCCGTCATTCCAGAGTGGCTCCCTCAGCGTCTGTGCAATGTCACCGGCATTCCGCCCTTGGGCCGCAATGTCAACTGGAAAACCGCCTCGACCTTGTGGTTTTCCTGCACCTTGACGCGAAAACGCTGGGCGATGACGGCCAGGCAGAGGATCGATTCCGTAAGGCCGAATTGCAGTCCCGGGCAGATGCGCGGACCGATGGCAAAGGGGATGTAGCTGTAGGGCGAGGGGCGCCTGCCATTCAGGAAACGGTCCGGCTTGAAGCTGTGGGCATCGGGGAAGAGTTCTTCCGTGCGATGCAGCAGCCAGGGCACGATCAGGATCAGCGACGCGGCCTTGACGTCGTGGGAGCCGATCTGATCGGCTGCTTTGGCCTGACGGGCGAGGATCGGAACTGGCGGGTAGAGCCGGAGTGTCTCTTCGACTACGGCACGGCAAAGTTCGAGCGCCGGCACATCTTCAATCGTGGGAACACGATCACCACAGACGCGGGCGATCTCCTCGTGCACGGCCTTCTCTACCCATGGCGCGCGCGACAGAAGGTACCATATCCAGGTCAGTGTCGCGGCCGTGGTTTCGTGCCCGGCCATGAAGATCGTCGCTGCCTCGTTGCGCAAGGCCACGACATCGAGCTTGAGTTCGGGGTTGCGGTTCTGGCGGCGAATGAGAAGGTCGAGCATCGACTGGTTGTCGCCGCGGCCGGCGAGATGATCTTCCACCACCGTGTCGATGACACTATGGATCCGCTTGATCGCGCGCTTCATCGACGGCGTGCGAAACAGCGGCATACCTTCGTCGAGGCCGAGAAAGTAGCCAAGATTGACCGAATCGACCAGCGACTGATAGCTGGTGAAACCCTCCGTCACCTCATGGGCACCTCCGGCTCCCAGATCGCTGCCAAACACGCTGCGCGCGATGATTTCCGCCGTCAGTCCTGCCATCTCGTGCAGCATGTTGACGCTCGCGCCGTCACCAAGGCCATTCCATCGTTCGACCAGTTCCTCTGTCGTTCCGGTCATGATCCTGCCGAACACCGGCACGCGGCTCTTGTGAACGATGTCGGAGACAAGCGGGCGCCGCTGCTTCCAGATGTGTCCGTCGGAGATGAACAGACCATCGCCGATCAGGTGTTCCAGCGCGCGCCGCATTTGTGGGCTCTTGCGCTCGAAATTTTCATGCCGGGTTGCCACCACGTATTTGATGGCGTCCGGTGAATTCACCACCACGACCTGCCGGCGGAAAATCCGCATTTCGCCGATGCCGACCTCGTAATTCTTCTTGCGCCAGATGGCGAGCAGGTTGGCGCGCGCCTGGAGCAGCATGCTGATCGGCCGTCCGCCGGGGCCTTTGTAATAGGCTGGATGGGCAGGTTCGAAGGTCTTGCGCTTCAGGTCGAGACGCTCGACCGACGCATTTTCAGGGTTCAGCCAGGCCATGATCTTGCGCAAGGTCGTCTCCGGGTCCGATAGATCACGCAAAACAACCCGAATGGGTATCCGATGCGGGGAGGCGTCACACAGAGACATCGGTCTGCCATCTGCCTGAGATTCCCATTGTCTTCACGAGTTTGCATATTTGTCGTCGGCGAGTCGAGAGGCCGAAGGGCGCATTGCCGCGCCATTTCCGGCGTGTATCGCGCAAAACGCAAAAGGCCCGGCGCTGGGGCCGGGCCTCTGCAAGCAGATAAGGTCAGACGTGTCAGTCGTTCGCTGTCACCTTGACGCCCAGAACCGAAGGGATCGTGTTCGGCGCACCCATGGCGGCGCCCATGATCATCGGGAAAGGCACGGGATTGGCCGGTTCGGCGCTGATCGTCAGGCTCTTCGGCGCATCGAGATAGGAATTGACGGCCGTGGTCACCTGGTTCTGCAATTCGGGAACATTCAACTGCGCCAGCATGATCGGCACCAGGCCCTTCAGCGACTGCGCCAGCTGATCGCCGGAGACGCCCTGCTGCGAACCGGCATAGTCCAGAGCTTTCTTGGTGATGCTCGCATCGTCGAAGCGGATTTCAGCAGCGTTGAAGGTCAACTGCTGCATCAGGCCCATCATCGAAAGACCCATGGCCTGGTTGGCTTCTTCCTTGTTCGGATTGGCCTCCGCCGCCTTCATGGCATCCTGCATCGCCTTGAAAAATTCGAGTGTATAACCCGAAATGTCGAAGCTCAGGGCGAGCCGTCCGACATTGGCGAAGTCGAACGCATATTCATCGAGCTTGATGTTGCCGCTCGCCAGTTCCCAGCTGCCTTTGACAGTGACTTCACCCGACAGGTTTGTCAGCCCGAGCTTCTCGATGGCTTCCTTGGACTTGGCATCCTCGACCATCGAAAGGTCGGCCTTCAGGCCGGTCAACGTCCCGTCGAAATCGAATCCGGCATCGCTCGCCTGCTTGGTGAGGTTGCCTTCCGATTCTTCCATCGAGAAGACTTGCTTGCCCTTTGCCGTGACGACGACCGGACCGGTGCCAGCCGATTCGTAAAGCAGCATGTCGTTGATCGTGCCGCCCGCGGGGTTTCCGGGGATAGACATGCCTCCTACGGTGATGTCCTTGGCGGATACGCTGGCCTCGGGTTCGGTAATATTGACGTCGGGCAGGGTGACCGTTTCGACGTAGTAGCCGCCGCCGTCATTTTCCTCGACGCCTTCCATGGTCACGTCGCCGATCTTCACCGTCTTGTCCGGCTGCGCCGTCATCTTGACCGCGGCACCCTTGACGGTGACCGTATCGCCATCCACTTCGACGCCGTCATAGGTAATGGTCGCGCCACTTATGGCATAGGCCGCGTTCAGCTTGGTCATCAGCGCTGCGCCGTCCAGGGCGAATGCCGGGCCGCTCAGGCTGACGAATGCGGCACCGGCCAGCATCAGACGGAATTTGCGCGTGTGCATCATCTCGGAGTTCCTTGTGTAAAGGTTTAATTTCGAAAGCGTTTCTATGACGATCTGATGCGCGAATATATTCGAATTAAGGCACCGAGTCATGTTTTCCCGGCGGGCCTATTTCCGGGAGAATATCGCCGCGTCACATTTCGGGACACAGGCCCGCCTGCCGTCCCTATTTGACGACGATCGACACGTTTTCCTTGATGTAGCGGATGCCTGTGCTGTTGACATAGGCCTGCATGTGCATGCCGACGGAAAATGCGTCCTTGCCGCGATAACCGGCGTCCGGCTTGAAAAACACCGCCATGCCCCAAACCGCGCGACCGTTGCAGACGGAGGTCTTTCGGTCGATCTTGCGTTTCATCCACTGGAAGCGCACCGCGCCATGGGCTGGCTCACGGGCGACGTCCATCTTTGGCTTTCCCGCATTGTGGCAGTTGTCGGCGATGCCGGTCATGTAGCCGATCATCGATTCGCGGTTTGCCGGCACCGTGACGTCGGCAGCCGAGCCGACGGCGGGAACCAGAAGTCCGGCCATCGTGGCCATGGATACAATAAGGACGGTCAGGCGCATGCGGGATGTCTCCGATGAGTTTGGCAAACCGGCCTGCGCCGGATGTGGGATGACGATTTAAGCCGTGTGGCCATATCATGTTTCGCGGAAAGGTGGAGTAGGCCTTATCCTGAATTTCGACGAACATGGTTGATGCGCACCATTGGCGAAGTGAAGGCCTCTGGCCAAGCCGATCCGGCCTGCGGTTCTCCACAGCCCAATCCCCTGCAATCCTTGCTGTTGCATGGGTCTTGGGTTAGCAAGAACCTATGGGACAAAGCCTTTTGCCGCCGTCTGGCGGAGACGATCATATTCTGCCGGTGGACCTCAAGGCGGCGCTGGAAGAGCGCTATCTCGCCTATGCGCTATCGACCATCATGCACCGGGCACTGCCGGACGTTCGCGATGGCCTGAAGCCGGTGCATCGACGCATCATCCATGCGATGAGTGAACTGGGGCTGCGCTCCAATTCCTCTTTCAAGAAATGCGCCCGTATCGTTGGCGACGTCATCGGTAAGTTCCATCCGCATGGCGACCAGTCGGTCTATGACGCGCTCGTGCGTCTCGCGCAGGATTTCTCGCAGCGTTATCCGATCGTCGACGGGCAGGGAAATTTCGGCAATATCGACGGCGACAATGCGGCCGCCTACCGATACACCGAAGCGCGCATGACCGATGTCGCGAGCCTGCTGCTGGAGGGCATCGAGCAGGACGCTGTCGATTTTCGGCCGACCTACAACGAGGAAGACCAGGAGCCGGTGGTTCTGCCCGGCGCCTTCCCGAACCTGCTTGCCAATGGCGCATCCGGTATCGCCGTCGGCATGGCGACGTCCATTCCGCCGCACAATGCACACGAACTTTGCGACGCAGCGCTCTATCTGATCAAACACCCCGATGCGACGGTCGAAGACCTGATCTACGATCCTGCCAATCCGCAGAAGGGCGGCATCGAGGGCCCCGACCTGCCGACCGGCGGCATCATCATCGAAAGCCGCGAAAGCATCATCGAAGCTTACAAGACCGGTCGCGGCGGTTTCCGGGTGCGCGCCAAGTGGGAGCGCGAGGAGACCGGCCGCGGCGGCTACCAGATCGTCATTACCGAAATTCCCTTCCAGGTGCAGAAGTCGCGGCTGATCGAAAAGATCGCCGAGCTGCTGATCGCCCGCAAGCTGCCGCTGCTTGAAGATATCCGCGACGAATCGGCCGAGGACATCCGTCTTGTCCTGGAGCCGAAGAGCCGGACTGTCGATCCGACGATCCTGATGGAATCGTTGTTCCGTCTGAGCGAGCTCGAAAGCCGTATTCCGCTCAACATGAATGTCCTGTCGATGGGCCGCGTGCCGCGCGTCATGGCGCTGAACGAGGTGCTGACCGAATGGCTGGCGCACCGCAAGGAGGTGCTGCAGCGCCGCTCGCGCTTCCGGCTGGCGGCAATCGACCGACGGCTGGAAATCCTCGGCGGTTATCTTGTCGCCTATCTCAATCTCGACGAGGTGATCCGTATCATCCGCGAGGAGGACGAGCCGAAGCCGGCGCTGATGACCCGCTTCACGCTCACCGACCTGCAGGCCGAATCGATCCTCAACATGCGCCTGCGCTCGCTGCGCAAGCTGGAGGAGTTCGAGATCCGCACCGAGTTCGAAGCGCTTTCCAGCGAGAAGGCCGACATCGAAGCGCTGCTGGCATCGGATGACAAGCAGTGGCAGACGGTCGCCTACGAAATCAGTGACGTGAAGAAGAAATTCGCCAAGGCAACCGAGATCGGCAAGCGCCGCACGCTCTTCTCCGTGGCGCCGACCGCCGATGTCGAGGCGATCCAGCAGGCGATGATCGAGAAGGAACCGATCACCGTCGTGATTTCGGAAAAGGGCTGGATCCGGGCGCTGAAGGGCCATATCTCCGACACCTCGACGCTGCAGTTCAAGGAAGGCGACGGTCTGAAGATCGCTTTCCCGGCCTCCACGACCGACCGCATTCTTGTCGTCACCACCGGCGGCAAGGCCTATACGCTGGGCGGCGACAAGCTGCCGGGCGGGCGTGGCCATGGTGAACCGCTGCGCATCATGGTCGACATGGAAAACGACCAGGACGTATTGACCGCCTTTGTCCATGATCCGTCGCGCAAGCTGATCCTGTCATCGGCGGCCGGCAACGGCTTCAGGATCGCCGAGACCGAAATGGTCGCCAATACCCGCAAGGGCAAGCAGATCATGAACGTGGCGATGCCGGACGAGGCGAAGTTGGTCATTCCGGTCCGCGGCGACCACGTCGCCATCGTCGGCGAAAACCGCAAGCTTCTCGTCTTTCCGCTCGACCAACTGCCGGAAATGACTCGCGGCAAGGGCGTGCGTCTGCAGCGCTACAAGGACGGCGGCATTTCCGACATGCGCTGTTTCACGCTTGCCGATGGTCTGACCTGGAGCGACAGCGCCGGCCGCAGCTTCGTGAAAAACAAGGACGAACTGATCGAATGGATGGCTGATCGGGCCACGGCGGGCAGGGCGGTGCCCAAGGGCTTCCCGAGGAGCGGTAAGTTTTCGGGGTGAAAAGGTCGCGGTGTCAGGCGTCAGCAAGCCGGCTGAGCGCGACCTTATATTTTTCCATTACGTATCGCGCTGCCTCAAGTTGACGTTCAAAGTCGGGATCGACAGCGCGCAAGCGTATGACGCCATCGGTGGCCGAGAGTTCAAGCTGGTCGCCGGCTTTCCATCCAAGCTTTTTCAGCATTGCTTTGGGAAGCACGACGCCTTCTGCATTTCCAACTTTGCGCACTTTGATCTTCATGTCCCAAACCCAATTCGGTGCAGCCGTGACGCAATCATAACGCGTTATCCGGTGAACGGAAACTCGTTCGCGGCATCGTTTTTCGCGTTGGATTTTTGTCGCATCTGCCACAGCGAATGTCCGACCAGTGCTAGGATCAGCACGCCGCCACCGGCCAAAGTCTGCGACGTCGGGGTTTCGTTGAAAGCGATCCAGACCCAGATCGGCGCGAGGATCGTTTCGAGCAGGTAGAACATGCCGACTTCCGGCGCGGAGAGATAGCGTGGCCCTGTGGCGAGGCAGAAGAAGGCGAGCGGGATCATGATCGTGCCGTCGAAAATGATCCAGAGGGGCTCGGCAATTGTGATGCCTTCGGCCGGCGAAAGCAGATAGCCGATGATGCAGGGAAAGATCGCGGTTGCCAGCGGCACCAGTCCCATGTCCTTGCCGCTGGCGCGGCTGACGGTGATGGCGCAGGCGAGCAGCAGGGCCGATGCGACCGCCATGGCGTCGCCGAAGAAATTGCCGCTTTTCAAGCCATCCTGGACGATGAGGCTGACGCCGAACACCATGATGGCCATGGTCACCAGTGTCGCATTCGACGGGCGCTCCTTCAGGAAAACCCAGGATAGGATGGCCGCGAACATCGAGGTGAAGGCAACGATGAAGACGACATTGGCGGTGGCGGTGTTGAAGACCGACAGAAGGAAAGTGAACGTGCCGAGACCGTAGAAGATGCCGGCGAGCAGGCCTTCCTTGCCGGGCACCAGCGCGATCCGGCGTCCGAAGATCCGGTTGAGGACGAACCAGGCGACCAGCGCGACGAGAAAGGTGCAGAGGCTGCGCGTGGCGAGAAGCGACCATACCTCTCCCTCGGACGAGCGGATCAGCGGGATGTCAAACGACAGGGCAAGCCCCCCGACGGCGGTGATCGCAAGGCCCCGGCGGTGGTGGGCGGCATCAATGGCAATGGACAAGTTTATTCCGATTCTGGGGATGTTTCCTCAAGCCCAGCATAGCGCTCCCAACCGCGCGCCATAAGGTGCTCCTGCGGCAAAAACTTTGTTTTATAGTCCATCTTGCGCGAGCCTTTGACCCAATAGCCGAGATAGACGTGCGGCAGCCCGCGGTCCTGTGCCTTGCGGATGTGATCGAGGATCATGTAGCTGCCCAGTGATCGATCGGCATGGGCGGGATCGAAATAGGAATAAACCATGGACAGGCCGTCGCCCATCTTGTCGGTCAGGGCAGCCGCGATGAGAGGTCCCTTACCCTTCTCGGCAATGCCGTCACCTTCGGCGCGCAGCCGATATTCGATGATGCGCGTGTTGACGTGGGTATCCTCGACCATCATTGCATAGTCGAGCACGGACATGTCGGACATGCCGCCGCGCTGGTGACGGCTGTCGAGATAGCGCCGAAACAGGCTGTATTGCTCGCTGGATGGCTCGGCGGGATACTCCGTCGCGACCACGTCGCTGTTCAGCGCCCGGATGCGCCGCATAGAGCGGGTCGGCTTGAATTCCCCGGCAATGATGCGAACTGAAATGCAGGAGCGGCAGCTTTCGCAGGCCGGGCGATAGGCGATGTTCTGCGACCGGCGGAAACCGCCCTGGGTCAGCAGGTCGTTGAGTTCCGGCGCCCGCTCTCCCACCATATGGGTAAAGACCTTGCGTTCCATCTCATCCGGCAGGTACGGGCATGCTGCCGGCGCAGTCAGGTAAAATTGGGGAGACGGTGCAGTTTGCGTGTTCATTGGTCGCGGGGGTCGCTCTTCAGTCCGCTTCGGATGCAACTAGCATGGCGAAAGAATGAAAAAGGTCAACCGGCTCCCGCAGGTGCGAAAGCCGGTGAACCCGGAAAAGCGGAGGTGCCCCATCGCGAAATCTGGGGATGATCCCCGTTCGAAAGCCCCCGAGACCTTGGTGCCGATACCTCAGTTGCGGTCGCGACGAACGGTGACGGTGCCGATCAGCAGGTCATGCAGCAGGCGTCCGCGATCAGTAAAAAGCCCAATCAGCAGAATCAGGGGCGTCAGCAGCGCATTGGCAATCCAGAAGATCACCAGATGCACGATTGCGGTCAGGAAATCCATCGGCCGTCCGTCCGTGCGGGCAATCGCCAGACCCATCATGTTCATGCCCGGGGAAGCCTGGTTGCGGCCACCGACGGTGACGCCGAAATACAGCATGGCCACGGCGGCAAACAGAACCGGGTAAAGCAGGAAGCCGAGGCCGAAGGTCAGGATGCCGAGGAAGAATACAACGACAGCCGCCGGCACCCAGAGCAGCGCCACGATCAGGTAATCGACGATGAAGGCGAACACCCGGCGCGACAGCACGCCCTGATAGGCCCGCCAGTCGGGGGAGGGTATTCTCAGGTTTTCGTCACGCACGCTCATCGGCCTTGTCTCCAGTTGTCCGAAACCGGATATGGGATTGATCGTTCGAAAAAACAATGGTGGCGCGGGGCGGGCACCCTCAGCGCGATGCTGTGACGTGCAGCCATTGCGTTGGCTGGCGATCATAGCCGCTGCCATCGCGCGTCTCGATAAGGATGTTTGCCCAGCCGGCAATGCTGTACTGCGCAAAAAGCCAGTCTGCTGAAGGATAGTTGTAATAACGCCCGAACCGGTCATGTCCGTCGGCGGTGCCCGCCTTGAAGCTCGCATGAAAAAGGCCTCCCAACCGTGTCGCTCTTCGGATGCTGGACAGGATGCCGGCAAGGTCGGGTCTAGGGACATGCAGCAGACAGGCATTGGCCCAGACCGCATCGTATTGGCTCTCGGCGCGCAACTGGTCGAATGGCAGGATCGCGACGGGTCGCCCCAGTCGTCTTTCGGCCAGCAGCGCCATTTCCGGCGTGCCGTCGGTCGGGACCGCGTCGAAACCGCGTGCAATCATATGTGCGCTGTCGCGGCCGCTGCCGCAGCCAAGTTCGAGTATAGTGGAGCCTGATGGCAGCGCATCGAGAAACCGATCGAGGTCAGTTGTCGGCTGGCCTGCCGTCTCTGCCGCATAGACCTCTGCCTGCCGCGCATAGAAATTCAGCGTTCCAGCGTCGGACGGTGCCATGTCGGGCTCCTTGCTAACTCCGTTTGGCGAGTATCCGCGCGACATCCATCGCGAAATAACTGAGTATGCCGTCGCAGCCGGCGCGCTTGAAGCAGAGCAGGGTTTCCAGCATTACGCGTTCGCCGTCGATCCAGCCGTTCATGGCCGCGGCCTTGATCTGCGTGTATTCGCCCGAGACCTGATAGGCAAAGACGGGCAGGCCGAATTCCTGCTTCATCCGCCAGCAGATGTCGAGATAGGGCAAGCCCGGCTTGACCATCAGCATGTCCGCACCTTCCTCGACATCGAGGGCGGCGTCGCGCAGGGCTTCCGTGCTATTGGCCGGATCAATGTAGTAGGTCTTTTTGTCGCCTTTCAAAAGGTCGCTGGTGCCGACCGCTTCGCGATAGGGGCCATAGAAAGCCGAGGCGAATTTCGTCGCATAGGCCATGATGCCGACGGACTGATGGCCAGCGGCATCCAGCGCCTGGCGGATGGCGCCGATCCGGCCATCCATCATGTCGGATGGCGCGATGATGTCTGCGCCGGCGTCGGCCTGCATCACGGCAGCCCTGGCGATCTGGGCGACCGTCTCGTCGTTGACGATTTCGCCATCTCTCAGGATGCCGTCATGGCCATGGCTGGTGAACGGGTCGAGCGCCACATCGGTGATGATGCCGATGTTCGGCACGGCGCGTTTGATGGCCTGTGTCGTCTCGTTGATCAGGTTGTTCGCGGCGAGGATGTTGGATCCCGTCTCGTCGCGCAGCGACATGTCGATGTTCGGAAATGTCGCCAGCGCCGGAATACCGAGATCGGCCGCTTCGCGCGCGGCTTCGACAGCCTTGTCGATGCTCATGCGGTTTACGCCGGGCATGGCGGCAATGGGTTCGATGATATTCGACCCCGGGACCACGAAGATCGGCCAGATCAGGTCATCGACCGTCAGCCGGTTTTCCTGAACCATGCGGCGCGTCCAGTCCGCCTTGCGGTTGCGCCGCATGCGGCGGTTGCCGGTGATGAGGTCAACCAGGCTGGTCTTGTCGGTCATGGCTATTCGTCTTTCTTGGGCATCATCTCGGCCAGCGGTGTACCACGCGCGCCGTAACAGGCAAACATGCGTCGGTGCGTCATGTTGTGCCTTGCCATGAAAGAAAGAGTTTCAGGTGGTGAAACGGTTTTATGGGGCCAACACGATCGAATATGTGACTCCGCCCAGCCGTTCGTCAGCGGTGTTCCTGGCTCGAAACGCCGCTGAGCAGGCCTTGCGCATTTATTGCTTCTGATCCTGCGGATCGACGCGGCCTGTCGTGACGGACGGGCTGGTGACGGAGATCGGATCGCTTGCCGGAAAACTGTCCTTCAGGCCTTTTTCCAGTTCCTGGTCTGGTGAAAGCGTCTTGGCCTTTTCGTGCTCCTGCTTCAGGGACTGCACCGCCGGCGACTGTGCCTGGCGCTTTTGATCGGCTTGGACTTCGCGGCTATCGGTCATGAGTGGCTCCATTCGAATTTCTTTGTCGAAAGAAACGCCTCACGGCGGGTCTGGTTCCCTAGACGGCCGCTTTCCTGCTGGGTGGCGCTGCTGTCCTGGTGCCTGCCTCAGTCGTCGGGAAGGCCCTCGACATCGACCGCCGCAATCGCATTCGCGCGTCGAAGGTCCTCTTCAAGGGTATCGCTGCGCGGAAAATCGGTGACGATCCGTCCATCGGCATCCAAGATCAGAATGGTCCCCTGTTCGGTCGCGATGGCGCGAAACGGTCGTTGATAGTGCATCGGTGATTCCCTGTTCAAGATCTGCTTAATGCGCGCCGCATGGAGCAACAGGCCCAGGCAGCACTTGCACTAGCGAAATGTCGCAGTTCTGAAACAGTTCCAGCTAAAACATCTTTCAGTCGATTAATCGCACCGTCCAAGGGCATCCGGCACAAGCGGCTGGCGAAGCGGCGGGTCGCCACGTATCGTGCGCGCCATGGCTGCTGATTCTGTTCATGTCCCGAAACCATCGCTGGCGGAAACTGTCTTCGGATTGTTCCTGCGGCTGGTGGCCGTCTCCTGCTTCTGGTTCGGCCTGAACTACTGGGCGATGCTCATCGGCTTTTCCATGGAAGGGCGGGGCCGTTTCGACCTCTTGCCCTTGTCGTGGCGTGCGGCAGCCACGACGCTGGCCGTCGTCTATCCCGTCGCGGCCCTCGGGTTATGGCTTCTGGTGTCCTGGGGACCTGTTCTCTGGGTGGTGGCGGCGGCGGTCGAAATAACGATGTTCGAGGTCTATCCGCAGATCTTCGGAACTCGGCCGATGCTGCTAACGCTCCATCTTATCGTGGCCGCGACCTTCCTGCTTTTCCGGGCCGCGATCGCCTATCAGCGGGCGAGGCAGGCCAAGGCTGCAAGAATTGATTTACCCTGAGACAAGGGCTGTGGATAGTAAGGCGCTGTTAAGGCTGTAGTTTAAGTCGAATTTTATACGTATTCGATAGTGTCTACCTCAAGGCGGGAAGAGATACATACACCGCCAAACAAACAGTGAGGCAGTCATCATGAACACGAAAATGAAACCGCAGGTCGTTGCCGTCAAAGATCCCCATGAAGATGCAATCCGCTCGCTCTACATGGAATCGCTCCACCTCGTCGAGCGCCTTCACCGTCGTCTCCTCGATGTCGTCAAGGACGAATTCGACCGCTCTGGCCGCTCCGACGTCAACGCCGTCCAGGCGCTTCTCCTCTTCAACATCGGCAATTCGGAACTGACGGCCGGCGAGCTGCGCTCGCGCGGTTACTACCTCGGCTCCAACGTATCCTACAATGTTAAAAAGCTGGTTGATCTCGGCTTCATCAACCATCAGCGCTCCCGCATCGACCGTCGCTCGGTCCGCATCAGCCTGACGGACGACGGCCAGGAAATCGCAGAGACCGTTGCCAAGCTCTATGAGCGCCACATCGGCTCCATCCAGAAGGTCGGCGGCATCGGTACGGACGAATTCGGCCAGATGAACAAGCTGCTGCAGCGTCTCGACCGCTTCTGGAACGACTCGATCATGTACCGCCTGTAAGCGCCAAGTCCCTGTTCTCCCTTCAAAAGCCGGACGTGCCCCGCACGCCCGGCTTTGCCATGTCCTGTTGCTCAAGAACGACTGCAAAGTACAACGGCCCTCCCGTCCTTTGCGGACCGGAGGCAGCGACACGAATCAGCCATATTGCTATGACAGCGACTAGAGCTTGAAGCAGACGCGCTTTGTCGGAGGTCGGTCCACTTGAAACCGAACCTTCGCCCCGGGTCTTCCGGTTGACGCTCAAGCGATTGTGAAGGCTGCAAAGCCGGATTGGTTTGCGTTTGTTAACCATATTCGTGGTAACGGCTTCGGTCAGGATGCGCCGCAGCATTGGATGGCCGCAAGCATTGGATGGTAGGACTATGTCGAAAAAAAACGGAATTGATGCTTTCTCGCGCCGGGCTTTCCTGCGCTCCGCCGCAACGATCGGGGCTGCGGCGGTTGCCGGCAACGCCATGGCCCAGACAGCGCTCGACGAAATCATCAATGCCCCGCGCCGGGGCGTCTGGGACGACCAGTTCGACGCCAAGGCATCACGCAGCGCCACAGCCGTCGTTTCCAACAACCCGATCTTCGGCCCTGACACGCTGGCCAATACGCAGAATGCGATCGCGCAGTACCAGCAGATCGCCTCAGCCGGCGGCTGGCCGCAGGTCAATCCTTCCGTCCGCCTGGAAATGGGCGTTTCCGATCCGTCCGTGCAGGCGCTTCGCCAGCGCCTGATCGTGTCCGGCGACCTGCCGCGCTCCGCGGGCATTTCCAATGCTTTCGATTCGTATGTCGATGGTGCGGTCAAGCGGTTCCAGGCCCGTCACGGCCTTCCGTCCGACGGCGTGCTGGGCGAATATTCGATGAAGGCGCTGAACATCGGTGCCGATACGCGCCTCGATCAGCTGAACACCAACCTGGTGCGCCTGCAGTCGATGTCTGGCGACCTCGGCGCTCGCTATGTCATGGTCAACATTCCGGCTGCCTACATCGAAGCGGTCGAGAACGGTCGCGTCGCGACGCGCCACACGGCGGTCGTCGGCCGCATCAGCCGCCCGACGCATATCATCAATTCGAAGATCTACGAGGTCATCCTCAATCCTTACTGGACGTCGCCGCGTTCGATCGTCGAGAAGGACATCGTTCCGCTGATGCGCAAGGATCCGGAATATCTGAAGAAGAACGCGATCCGCCTGATCGACGGGCAGGGCAACGAAGTTGCGCCGGAGACGATCGACTGGAATGCCGAGAAGGCGCCGAACCTGACTTTCCGTCAGGATCCGGGCAAGACCAACGCCATGGCATCGACCAAGATCAACTTCCACAATCCCAACAACGAATACATGCACGACACACCGCAGCAGGGCCTGTTCAACAAGCTTGCCCGTTTCGAATCATCCGGCTGCGTTCGCGTGCAGAACGTCCGCGACCTGACGACCTGGTTGCTGCGCGACACCCCCGGCTGGTCGCGCCAGCAGATCGAAGCGACGATCCGGACCGGGCAGAACTCGCCCATCAAGCTCGCCGTCGAAATCCCGGTCTATTTCAAGTATGTGACGGCCTGGGCCGCCAAGGACGGTGTCGTCCAGTTCCGCGATGACATCTACCAGATGGATGGCGAACAGCAGTTGGCGCTTCAGACGACCACGGGCATCGAACAGGCCGCCGGTTCCGTCGAGCAGGACTTCCTGCCGCAATAAGACAAAGTCACGCGTCATGTGAAAGGCCGTCCATCCTCCCGGGTGGGCGGCCTTTGCTTTGGCTGCGGCATTTTTGACAGGCGCGGCAGGTGCGGGAAATGGCGCAAATCGCACAGCGTGTATTGCCCTTGCCATGCGAGGACGATAAACACCGTGCCACAGTCCTTGAGGAGCTTCAGACATGAGCCTTTCCGCCGCCGCCAATGACGTTTTCTTCAGCCGTTCGCTCGCCGACAGCGACCCGGATATTTTCGGCGCGATCGAGAAGGAACTTGGCCGCCAGCGCCACGAAATCGAGCTGATCGCCTCGGAAAACATCGTCTCGCGCGCCGTTCTGGAAGCGCAGGGCTCGATCATGACCAACAAATATGCCGAGGGCTATCCGGGCAAGCGCTATTACGGCGGCTGCCAGTTCGTCGATATCGCCGAACAACTGGCGATTGATCGTGCCAAGCAGCTGTTCGGCGTCAACTTCGCCAACGTTCAGCCGAATTCAGGCAGCCAGATGAACCAGGCCGTGTTCCTGGCGCTGCTGCAGCCGGGTGACACCTTCATGGGTCTCGACCTGAACTCCGGCGGTCACCTGACGCATGGATCGCCGGTCAACATGTCCGGCAAATGGTTCAACGTCGTGTCCTACGGCGTGCGCGAAGGCGACAACCTGCTCGACATGGATGCCGTTGCCGAGAGCGCCCGTAAGCACAAGCCGAAGCTGATCATTGCCGGCGGCACAGCCTATTCCCGTATCTGGGACTGGAAGCGTTTCCGCGAAATCGCCGATGAAGTTGGCGCCTGGCTGATGGTCGATATGGCCCACATCGCAGGTCTCGTCGCTGGCAACCAGCACCCGTCGCCATTCCCGCATTGCCACGTTGCCACCACCACGACGCACAAGTCCTTGCGCGGCCCGCGCGGCGGCATGATCCTCACCAATGACGAGGATCTGGCGAAGAAGTTCAACTCGGCCGTCTTCCCCGGCCTGCAGGGCGGCCCGCTGATGCACGTCATCGCCGCCAAGGCCGTTGCCTTCGGCGAAGCGCTGCAGCCGGAATTCCAGGATTACGCCGCCCAGATCGTCAAGAATGCCAAGGCGCTTTCGGAAACGCTGGTTGCCGGCGGCCTCGACATCGTCTCCGGCGGCACCGACAACCACCTGATGCTGGTCGATCTGCGCAAGAAGAACGCCACCGGCAAGCGCGCCGAGGCAGCCCTTGGCCGCGCCTATATCACCTGCAACAAGAACGGCATTCCCTTCGACCCGGAAAAGCCCTTCGTCACCTCCGGCGTCCGTCTTGGCACTCCGGCCGGCACGACACGCGGCTTCAAGGAAGCCGAATTCCGCGAGATCGGCAATCTGATCGTCGAAGTGCTTGACGGCCTGAAAGTTGCCAACTCCGACGAAGGCAATGCCGTTGTCGAGGCCGGCGTCCGCGAAAAGGTCGTTAAGCTGACGGATCGATTCCCGATGTATCCGTACCTCTAAGTCTCAGGCCCTTTAGTCAGGATCGCGCATGCGCTGCCCCTATTGCAGTTCGGAAGACAGCCAGGTGAAGGACAGCCGTCCCGCAGAGGACGGCTCCTCCATCCGCCGCCGGCGCATCTGCCCGGATTGCGGTGGCCGCTTCACGACTTTCGAGCGGGTGCAGTTGCGCGAACTGATGATCATGAAGAAGACCGGCCGCAAGGTTCCGTTCGATCGCGACAAGCTGTCGCGATCGTTTGAGATCGCCCTGCGCAAGCGACCGGTCGAACGCGACCGCATCGAGCGGGCCGTTTCCGGCATTGTCCGGCGGCTGGAAAGCTCGGGCGAGACGGAAATTCCCTCCGAAGAAATCGGCCTGCAGGTTCTTGAAGCGCTGAAGGGGCTCGATGACGTCGCCTTCGTCCGCTATGCCTCGGTCTACCGCGAGTTCTCCCATGCGGAGGATTTCGAGAAGGTGATCGCCGAGATCAGCGCCAAGATTGCCCGCGATCCGGGCGTCTGACATGGACACCCGTGACATGCGTGACGAGGACGCGCGCTTCATGGAAGAGGCGATCCGCCTGTCCCTTGAGCATCGCGGCCAGACCTCGACCAACCCCTCCGTCGGCTGCATCATCGTTCGCGACGATGGCGACGGTCCGGTGATCGTCGGTCGCGCCGTCACGGCCATCGGTGGCCGTCCGCATGCGGAAACGCAAGCACTGAAGATGGCGGGCGAGAAAGCCCGTGGTGCCACCGCCTATGTGACGCTTGAGCCCTGCTCGCATCACGGCAAAACCCCGCCCTGTACCGAGGCTCTGATCGCTTCGGGGATCGGCCGAGTGGTCATTTCCGTTCTTGATCCGGATGAGCGGGTTTCCGGCCGTGGCGTGGCACTTTTGCGCGAGGCGGGCATTAAGGTGACGCTCGGCATTCTGGCGCAGGAAAGCGAGCGGGCGCTCGAAGCCTATCTGATGCGCCAGCGTAGCAAACGCCCGCATGTGACTCTGAAACTTGCGGTTTCCGCCGATGGGATGATCGGCCGCAAGGGCGAGGGACAGGTCCGCATCACCGGTGCTGAGGCGCGCGAAGCGGTTCAGCATCTGCGTGCAAGGACGGATGCGATTTTGGTCGGCATCGGAACGGCGATTGCTGACGATCCGGAACTGACCACCCGGTTGCCCGGGCTGGAGCACCGGTCGCCGGTCCGCATCGTGCTGGATTGCCGGCTGGAATTGCCGGTGCGTTCGAAGCTGGTCCGGACTGCGCGCGACGTGCCGGTGATTGCCGTTGCGGATTCGTCGATCGCCAGGGGATCGGTCGATGACGTTTTTAATGACCGGCGCGAGGCGCTGGAGGCATTCGGCGTCGAAATCCTCGATTGCGATTCGGCCCGACTCGACGATCTTATGACAGCGCTTGCCACACGCGGGGTCTCGTCGCTGGTGGTCGAGGGCGGCGCGAAGACGGCGCGGTCCTTTCTCGATGCCGGCCTTGTCGATCGGATCTTGCTGTTTCGCGGGCCGGGCACCCTTGGCGCAGATGGCATTGCATCCCCATTTGATACGGAATCCATCCCTGCGGGATTCGCGCTTGTGGAAACGCTCAGTTTTGGCGCGGATATCTGCGAGACCTACGAAAGAGACATCTGATGTTCACCGGCATTATCACCGATATCGGCACCGTCGAAACGCTGACCCCGCTGGACGAGGGCATCAAGCTGCGAATCGCCACCGCCTACGACCCCGCGGGTATAGATATCGGCGCCTCGATTGCATGCTCCGGCGTCTGTCTGACGGTGACGACATTGCCCGAAGACGGTTCCAACCAGCGCTGGTTCGAGGTCGAGGCCTGGGAAGAGGCGCTTCGGCTGACGACGATTTCCGGATGGAGCGCCGGCCAGAAAATCAATCTGGAGCGCTCGCTGAAAATCGGTGATGAGCTCGGCGGGCATCTCGTATCCGGTCATGTCGACGGGAAGGCAGAAATCCTCTCGGTCGAATCGGAGGGCGAGGCCACTCGCTTTCGCCTGCGTGCCCCGGACCATCTGGCGAAATTCGTGGCACCGAAAGGGTCCGTCGCGCTCGACGGCACATCGCTGACCGTCAACGCCGTCAAGGGCTGCGATTTCGACGTGCTTCTGATCCGTCATTCGCTCGAAGTGACGACATGGGGGCAGCGAAAGGCAGGCGATCTTGTGAATTTCGAAGTCGATACGATGGCGAGGTATGCTGCCCGGCTGGCGGAGTTTCCAGCGCCGAAGGTTTGAGGCATGAAAAGACCTCTCCCTTTTCTGAGGGAGAGGCCTGATCCGGCGCGCTGACGGGCGCCGCGTTTCAGCGGATATAGAAAGTCAGGCTGCCATCGGCGGCTTGCTCGGCGCCGACGATATTGCCGAGTTCGACATTGCGTGCCTGAAGTTCCTTCGTCAGCGTCGGGTTGGCCTCCAGCGCCTGGCGGAAGGAAGCCTGCTCATCCGGCTTCTGGTCGTCGATCCAGCTGTGGGTTTCATTCAGCTTGTTCAGCGTATGGACGTCGACAATGTAGAAATTGCCGTTCTTGTAGTTCGCGACGGTGCTGTCGATCTGTTTCGGCCAGTTTTCCGTCATGCCGGCCGCCTGAGAAACCCCGGCGAAGGGGAGGGCGGTGAGGGCGACGATTGCGGAAAGTTTTGCGATCCGGTTCATGGTTCTGCTCCATAGGTGGCCTGCGGCTGCACTGAGGCAGGGTGGTCGCAGGACGGTCTCCATGACGCGCTTGGCGCATGGAAGGCCTTGGGTTGCGATGGTCGGCTTCGGCCGTCTGATGTGATCCGGCGAGCGTGTCGACACATTCGATATAAGATGGAACCGTGGCGGAAAAAGACTTTAACCGTCTGAAATCAAATTAAAATTTGTTCATCAAACTTTGATGTCTGCCTGCGTGCGGGCAGCTATTTTTCACAGATGACCACCTGCGCCCCGTGATAGACGGAGCGCCGCGCTTCGCGGAAATGCAGCTTTGCGGCAACACGCAGGGAGGCGTGGTTGGCGGTATCGATGATGCAGGTCTTTTTCAGCGCGGGGAAATGCTGGTCGCCCCAGGTCAGCGCCGCTGCAACCGCCTCCGTCGCAAGGCCGCGGCCGTGGGAAAGGGGGGAGAGAGCCCAGCCCGTCTCCATCGTGCCTTCAAGCGTGGGGCTGATGACGCGGTGCAGATCGTGGAAGCCCGCCTCGCCGATGAAATGGCCGGTTTCCTTTTCCTGCAGCGCAAAGAAGCCGAAGCCGAAATAATGCCACATGCCGACCTGCCGCAGGAAACGCGTCCAGGCCTGCTCACGCGAAAACGGGACGCCGCCGATGAACCGCGTCACCTCGGGATTGGCGAAAAGCGCGCTGTAGGGCGTAAAGTCATCGCGGCGATAGGGACGAAGGATCAGGCGTTCGGTTTCGATCGTGGGGACGGTTTGCATGAGGGCAGGTCATTCCGTTGGCTTTGGAGGATGAAAGAAAGGGGGGGGAGGATGAAGGAAGGGGTGGAGATTTTCAGATGCCGGGCTCGCCATCCCAGTAATCGACTTCGCTATCCGGTCGGCCGATGAAGCGGAATCGCGGCTTTCCTGACGCATCGCGTGTCTTGGCGAGAAATTTTCCCGAATCGGGATATTCACAGATCTCGGTTGCGGCATTGGCGGAGATCGACAGGTATTTGAGCGGCGTCGAGCCGGTATTGATCAGGCAATGCGCGGTTTCCGGGCCGCCGGCCGGCGCACCGAGCACATCGCCGGCCTTGACCGCATAGCGGTTTGGTCCGAACCGGTATTCGCCTTCGCCCGCCAGGATGACGAACATTTCCTCTTCGACGTGGTGATTGTGGAACGGGCAGCCGGATTTTCCAGGTGGTACCTCGCCATAGCCGATGCCGAGATTGCGCAGCCCCAGCAACGTGCCGAAGGAGGCATCGCGCGATTCAAAGAGGCTGCCTTCGCTCCAGTGTTCCAGTTCAAGGTTCACCGGATTGACGATCGGTGCCTGCTTTTCAGTCATGCGCTTCTCCCTTTTATGGAAATCGTATAGATGTGATGGTGTGTTGAAAAGCTTTGACACCAAATCCTCCGAAGTAGTGCCTGAACACGGATCGGCAGGTCGATGAAAACCCTGTCGGCGCGCCGTTTTCACAAAAAAGCTTGCCATTCCGCCGCCGTCGTGGTTTGACCGCCGCCTGTGCCGGAGATGTCCGGACCCAAATTTCAAACAGGTGAAAAATGGCCAACAACCCCACGCCACATATTCTTATTGTGGAAGCGCGTTTCTATGACGACATGGCCGATGCGCTGCTGGACGGCGCGAAGTCGGCGCTGGACGCGGCTGGTGCGACCTATGACATCGTGACGGTGCCCGGCGCGCTGGAAATCCCGGCCGCGATCGCCATGGCGCTCGATGGTGCGGACAATGGCGCGGCCGAATATGACGGCTTCGTCGCACTCGGCATGGTGATCCGCGGCGAGACCTATCATTTCGACATCGTCGCCAACGAATCCTGCCGCGCCATCATGGACCTCACCGTCACCGAGAGCCTTGCCATCGGCAATGGTATCCTGACCGTCGAGAATGATGCACAGGCCTGGGCACGCGCCAAGAAAAGCGAAGGCGACAAGGGTGGCTTTGCGGCCCGCGCCTGCTTGACCATGATCGATCTCAAGATGAAACTGGGCGGCGAACAGTGAGCGACACGTCTTCGACACCTCCGGCCAACCCGCCGGTCAAGCAGGCCAACCAGCGTGGCGCAGCGCGCCTCGCAGCGGTCCAGGCCCTCTACCAGATGGACATCGGCGGCACCGGCGTTCTCGAGATCGTTGCCGAATACGAAACCCATCGCCTCGGCCAGGAAATCGACGGCGAAACCTACCTGAAGGCCGATGCATCCTGGTTCCGGTCCATCGTCGCCGGCGTCGTGCGGGACCAGCGGTCGCTTGATCCGCTAATCGGCACTGCACTTCAGGACGACTGGGCGCTATCGCGTCTGGATTCGACAGTGCGCGCCATCCTGCGCGCCGGCACGTTCGAGCTTGTCGAGCGCAAGGACGTTCCGGTCGCTGTCATCGTCACCGAATATGTCGAAATTGCCAAGGCGTTCTTCGAGGACGAGGAACCGAAGCTGGTCAACGCAATCCTCGATCGCATTGCGCGACAGATCCGCACCGACGTCAAGAAATAAGGCAGTCAACGCATGACCATGCAGCAGGGTAGCGGGCAGGGCACGACACCGGACCTGCGCGCGGCTCGCCGCAATGTCTACCTGCTGACCGTGGCGCAGGGCGTGCTCGGCACACTTGGCCCGATCTGCTTTGCCGTCGGCGGGGTTGCCGGATACCAGTTGCTCGGCGCCGACAAGTCGCTCGCGACTGCGCCGCTCACCGGCTTCAATATCGGCGTTGCCCTCGGTGCCGTGCTCGTCGCATTGTTTTCCCGCCTGCTCGGACGGCAGGCCGCCTTCATCGTTGGCGCCCTGCTCGGCGCAACAGGCGGCGCCGTGGCTGCAATCGCCCTGTTTCGCAGCGATTTCTGGCTTTTTGCATTCGGCCTCTGCATTGCCGGCATGTCCGGCGGCTTTGCCCAGAAAATCCGGTTTGCCGCTGCCGATGCCTCGCCGCCCTTCTACAAGCCGCGCGCCATCTCCTGGATTCTCGCGGGCGGAATGATTTCAGCAGTGCTTGGGCCGCAGCTCGTCATTCTGACCAAGGATGCCTTTTCACCGATCCTGTTTGCCGGTGCCTTCATGGCGCTGGTGCCGATCTGCCTTGCTGCCATCATCGTGCTGCTGTTCCTGCGGCTTCCCGACCTGCGCCAGCCTGTGACCTCAACACCGGCCGCCGTGGCGCGGCCATTGAAGGAAATCGTGCTGACGCAGCGGTTCCTGACCGGCATGATCTGCGGCATCTCCACCTATGCTTTGATGACGTTCATGATGACCGGCGCGCCGATCGCCATGGTTGTCGGCTGCGGCTTCTCGACCGATCTGGCGACGCTCGGCATCCAGTGGCATGTGCTGGCGATGTTTGCCCCGAGCTTCTTCACCGGCATGCTGGTGACGCGCTTCGGCGCGGAGAAAGTCGTGGCGGCGGGACTTGCCATTCTCATGCTCTGCGCCATCGTTGCCCATGCCGGTATCGCGCTCTGGAATTTCTGGGGCGCACTGATCCTGCTCGGGCTCGGCTGGAACCTCGGCTTCATCGGCTCGACGGCTATCGTCGCGGCGAGCTACCGCCCCCACGAGGCCGACAAGGTCCAGGGGTTTCACGACATCATCCTGTTTGCTGCCGTTGCGCTTGCGTCCTTCGGCTCCGGCAAGGTCCTGACCGCCTATGGCTGGGATATGCTGAGCGCGGCCGTGTGGCCGGTGACCATTCTCTGCTTTGCTCTCCTGGCATTTCTGACCCGTTCCGGGACAAAGCGGACAGCCTGAGACGATTGGCGTCGACGGGCTTCAGCTTGTCCCCGGAAAAAGCAGCTAAGTGCTGCAAATCAGACAGTTTTGACCTTGTCGCAGGGCTTGACGATACCGATTCGCCACCGCACTCTTGCCCCTGCATGGGCTGCCGCGCTTGATGGGGAGCAGGGGCTCAATGCGATTTTTTTGAGCCTGTGGAACGGAGTGAGCTGCGGGTTAACGGAGGAAAGAGCGAAATGACCATTCTACTGGGCGTTATCGCATGCGGGTTGCTTTCGGTGGTCTACGCCATCTGGACGACCCGGTCGGTGCTTGCCGCCGACCAGGGCAATGCCCGCATGCAAGAGATTGCAGGCTTCATACGCGAGGGGGCGCAGGCCTATCTCACACGTCAATATATGACCATTTCCGTCGTCGGTGCCGTTGTCTTCGTTGGCACCTGGCTTCTTTTGTCGGCAACCGCCGCCGTCGGCTTTCTGATCGGCGCGGTTCTTTCGGGGCTCGCCGGCTTTATCGGCATGCACGTTTCCGTCCGCGCCAATGTGCGCACGGCGCAGGCGTCTTCCGTCAGCCTTTCGGCCGGTCTCGACATCGCCTTCAAGTCCGGTGCCATCACCGGCATGCTGGTTGCGGGCCTCGCTCTTCTGGGCGTGTCGATCTACTATCTCGTGCTGACGGAAGGTTTCGGCCATGCACCGGATTCGCGTGAGGTCATCGATTCGCTCGTTTCGCTCGGTTTCGGCGCCTCTCTGATTTCGATCTTTGCCCGTCTCGGCGGCGGCATCTTCACCAAGGGCGCGGATGTCGGCGGAGACCTCGTCGGCAAGGTCGAGGCCGGTATTCCGGAAGACGATCCCCGCAACCCGGCAACGATTGCCGACAATGTCGGTGACAATGTCGGCGACTGCGCAGGCATGGCAGCCGATCTGTTCGAAACCTATGCGGTCTCGATCGTCGCGACCATGGTGCTGGCTGCAATCTTCTTTGCCGGAAGCGCCACGCTCGACGTCGTCATGTCCTATCCGCTGGCCATTTGCGGCGCCTGCATCATCACCTCGATCATCGGCGCCTTCTTCGTCAAGCTTGGCGCCAATGGCTCGATCATGGGCGCCCTCTACAAGGGGCTGATCGTCACGGGCGTTCTGTCGATCATCGGTCTCGGTGCAGCCACGTCGCTGACCATTGGCTGGGGCTCGATCGGTGTGGTCGAAGGCAAGGACATCACCGGCACCAACCTGTTCTTCTGCGGCATTCTCGGCCTAGTCGTCACGGCCCTGATCGTCGTCATTACCGAATATTACACCGGCACCAACAAGCGCCCGGTCAACTCCATTGCGCAGGCGTCTGTCAGTGGCCACGGCACCAACGTGATCCAGGGCCTTGCCGTCTCGCTGGAATCGACGGCGCTTCCGGCGATCGTCATCGTCGGCGGCATCCTGTCCACCTATCAGTTGGCCGGCCTGTTCGGCACGGGCATCGCGGTCACGGCCATGCTTGGCATTGCCGGCATGATCGTTGCGCTCGACGCCTTTGGGCCCGTCACCGACAATGCGGGCGGCATCGCCGAAATGGCGCATCTGCCGCCGGATGTCCGCAAGGCAACCGACGCGCTCGACGCGGTCGGCAACACGACGAAGGCTGTCACCAAGGGCTACGCCATCGGTTCCGCCGGCCTCGGGGCTCTGGTCCTGTTTGCCGCCTATTCGAACGACCTGAAGTATTTTGCCGCCAATGGCGACAAATATCCGTATTTTGCTGATGTCGGCCCCATCTCGTTCGATCTGTCGAACCCCTACGTGGTGGCCGGTCTGATCTTCGGCGGTCTCATCCCCTACCTCTTCGGCGGTATCGCGCTGACCGCGGTCGGTCGTGCGGCCGGTGCCGTGGTCGAGGAAGTGCGCCGCCAGTTCAAGGAAAAGCCCGGCATCATGGCGGGTACGGATCGTCCGGACTACGGTCGGGCCGTCGACATGCTGACCAAGGCTGCGATCCGCGAGATGATCGTGCCCTCGCTGCTGCCGGTGCTCGCACCGCTCGTCGTCTATTTTGGCGTTCTGCTGATCTCCGGTTCGAAGGCGTCGGCTTTTGCAGCGCTCGGCGCTTCGCTTCTCGGCGTCATCGTCAACGGCATCTTCGTGGCGATCTCCATGACCTCGGGCGGCGGCGCCTGGGACAATGCCAAGAAGAGCTTCGAGGATGGCTTCATCGACAAGGACGGGGTGAAGCATATGAAGGGATCGGATGCGCACAAGGCTTCCGTGACTGGCGATACGGTCGGCGATCCCTACAAGGACACGGCAGGTCCGGCTGTCAACCCGGCGATCAAGATCACCAACATCGTCGCTTTGCTGCTGCTTGCTGTTCTGGCTTAAGTTTTCGAGCAAGCTGATGTCAAAGAAAAAGCCGCGGAACCCTGGTTCCGCGGCTTTTTCAATGATCGTTCGATCAATGGATCAGTTGCTGTTGCCGCCATCGCCGAAGATGGACTTGGCCATGCTCTTGCCGATGCCGTTGCCTGAAAGCAGCTGGCTGAGGAAGGTCATTTCGCGGCCACCGGTCGGTGTCGTGCGCGAAATCATGTCGAAGACCTTGCCGTCCTGCAGCGTGTAGTGCGCGAGCCTTTCGACGACGCCGTCCTTGTCGAAATAGACGGTGAGGATGCTCTGGTCGACGAGCTTGGGCTTCATGAACGCAACCGGCCGGGTCCGCTTCTGCGAAATGTAGTAGAACACCTCGTTGTCGAAGGTTGCGGTGGTCGACGGCGTGCCAAGCGACAGTAGAACCTGTTCGCGGCTCGCTCCGACCGGGGCCAGCGCGAGCGTTTCCTGATCGACGACATAGCCCTGATTGAGGACTTCCCCGGTACCGATGATGTTGGTTGTGTTGCACCCCGTCAGCGCAGTTCCACAGATCGCCAATGTAATAACAACGCTACACAGTTTCATGTCAGACTTGAAATACCGTTTCGTCAACGACATCTCCCTTGGGGTAAAGATGGCAGATGCGCCATTGCAATTCGTGCCTGCTTCGGTAAACCAGCTTCGGCAATCATGCAACAACAGGATGCGTGGGTGCGCGCACTTTGAAGCAGCCAAACTTGGGCTTTATGATGATTTTCGGACTGTTCGGCAAAAAAAATAACAATACAGCCATCGTCGAGCGCCAATACGGCCTTCTGACCGCCGCTGCACGTCGCCCGGTCCTCTATGCCGAGCTCGGCGTGCCGGACACGGTGATGGGCCGGTTCGAGATGCTTTCCTCCGTGCTGATCCTGTATTTCCGCCGGACGCGCGCGTCGGGGCGGACTGGTCAGGAAATCGCGCAGGAAATCGTCGATGCGTTTTTCGAGGATGTCGATCATTCGATCCGCGAACTCGGCGTCGGTGACGTCGCAATTCCCAAGCGCATGAAGAAACTGGCGGGCATGTTTTACGGACGGCTTGAAACCTATTCCGCCGCCCTGGAAAGCCGGGATGCCGTTGCCCTGACCGAGGCGCTCAGGCGCAATCTTCATCCGGAACCGGCGGTTTCCGAGGTCTCGATGCAGGAACTGGCAACTTATCTGCTGCAGGCCGAAGCTGTGTTGGCAGCGTGTGACGAGACCCTTGTGGAAGCCGGCATGCTGGATCTGCCGGTGCCCGCAGGCGCGCTTGCGGACTGAACCCTGCTCTGATCCGCAGCGCTTGACGATGCGGCCGGCGCTGCGCCTCGATGGTTGCGATTGTTTCTGGAAGGATCATAGAATGACGAATGACGAGAAGGCATTTTCCTATCCGGTCAAGGTCGGCAACATTTCCGCCAATGCCGTGACAGTGCGCCTTTCCGCTGATGATCAGGAGCGCATCGCGCTTGCCGCTCTCTGGGATGTCGTCGAGGTCCAGTCCCTGTCTGCCGAGCTGCAGATCAATCGCTGGAAAAAGGACGGTGTGCGGATACGCGGGCGCGTCGCGGCAAAGATCGTGCAGGCCTGCGTCGTGACGCTGGAGCCGGTCGAATCGCAGATCAGTGAGGCGATCGACGTGATCTTCGTTCCGGAAGGCTCGCGGCTTGCGCGCATTGCCGCCAACGACACCGGTGAAATGTTTGTCGATCCCGAAGGTCCCGATCTGCCGGACGTGTTCACCGGCGATACGATCGACGCCGGCACGGTGGTTGCCGAGCATGCGGCGCTTGCCATCGATCCCTATCCGCGCAAGGACGGCGTCGCTTTCGGCGAACGGATCGAAAGCAAGAAGGAGGACGATGTGCGTCCCAATCCTTTTGCCGTGCTGAAGGACTGGAAAAAGGACTGAGGCATTGCGCCGCCGGCACAAATCGGTTGTCACGGACCTGAAAAACGGTATTTTGGCCGAAATCCGGCCCGTTGGGCCATCTGTTCCGGGAAAACCGGGCATCGATGGTCCAAACGTCATGAAAACACGTGTGTCTCCATCGCTCAAAGAGTTGCGCTGAGACGAAACATGCGGTGTGGCCGGAAAAAAGGATAAGGCACGCGTGGTCAGAATTTCTCTTGATGTTATGGGCGGCGACTTCGGTGCGCAGGTCGTCATTCCGGGTGCCGCAAAAGCGCTCGAACGTCATCCCGATATACGGTTCGTGCTGTTCGGCATCGAATCGGAATGTGCGCCACTTCTCGACAAACATCCGAAATTGAAGGCGGCCAGCGTTTTCCACCATAGCGAGATCGCCATTGCCATGGACGAGAAGCCGAGCCAGGCCCTGCGCCGCGGTCGCGGCAAGTCGAGCATGTGGAATGCGATCGACGCCGTCGGCAAGGATGAGGCGGATGTCGTCGTCTCGGCTGGCAATACGGGGGCGCTGATGGCGATGTCGGTCTTCTGTCTGCGAACGATGCAGGGCATCCAGCGTCCGGCGATCGCCGCCATCTGGCCGACGCTCAAGGGCGAAAGCATCGTGCTCGACGTTGGAGCGACGATCGGCGCCGATTCGCGGCAGTTGATGGATTTTGCGCTGATGGGCGGCGCCATGGCGCGTGCGCTTTTCGAGGTGGAGCGCCCGACGCTCGGCCTCCTGAATGTCGGCGTCGAGGAGATCAAGGGGCAGGAAGAGGTCAAGGAAGCCGGCCGCCTGCTGCGCGAGGCCGGTCTCGACAGCATCGACTATTTCGGTTTCGTCGAGGGCGACGACATTGGTCGCGGAACGGTCGATGTGGTTGTGACCGAAGGTTTTTCCGGCAACATCGCGCTGAAGACTGCAGAGGGTACGGCGCGCCAGATTGCCGAATATCTGCGCGCCGCGATGTCGCGGACCCTGCTCGCCAAGATCGGCTATATCCTTGCCAAGGGCGCGTTCGACAGGCTGCGCGAGAAGATGGATCCGCGCAAGGTCAATGGCGGTGTCTTTCTCGGCTTGAACGGTGTGGTCATCAAGAGCCATGGCAGCACCGATGCGGAAGGTTTCGCCGCCGCGATCGATGTCGGTTATGATATGGTCCGAAACGGCCTGAAGGCGAAGATCGCCAATGATTTGCAGAAATATCGTGCCGTGGCCGCTTCCGAAAGTGCTGCCGACGGCATGAGCGATGAGGTTTGAATAAGATGATCCGTTCTGTGGTTCGCGGTTTCGGGGCAGCGCTTCCGAAGCAGGTGGTGACCAATACCGATCTGGAGAGCAGGGTCGACACGTCCGACGAATGGATCGTGCAGCGCACCGGCATCCGTCAGCGCTATATCGCGGGGGAGGGCGAAACCACCGCGTCACTGGGCGAGGCCGCCGCGCGGGCCGCGCTTCAGAATGCCGGGCTGACATCGGCCGATCTCGACATGATCATCGTTGCGACCTCGACGCCCGACAACACCTTTCCGGCGACCGCCGTCAACATCCAGAACCGGCTGGGCATGCACCATGGTGCAGCCTTCGACGTTCAGGCTGTCTGTTCCGGCTTCATCTTCGCGGTCACCACTGCGGATGCCTATATCCGCGGCGGCCTTGCCAAACGCGTCCTGGTTATCGGCGCGGAGACGTTTTCACGCATTCTCGACTGGACCGACAGGACGACCTGCGTCCTGTTTGGCGACGGCGCCGGCGCGATCATCCTCGAGGCGCAGGAAGGCACCGGCAGCAATGCCGATCGCGGCATCCTGACCACGCACCTTCGCTCGGACGGTGCCCACAAGGAAAAGCTCTATGTCGATGGCGGGCCGTCGACGACGGGTACGGTCGGCCATCTGCGCATGGAAGGCCGCGAAGTCTTCAAACATGCGGTCGGCATGATCACCGACGTGATCGAGGCCGCTTTTGCAGCCACCGGCACGACGGCGGACGATCTCGACTGGCTTGTGCCGCACCAGGCCAATCGCCGGATCATCGACGGATCGGCAAAGAAGCTCGGCATTCCGCTTGAGAAGGTTGTCGTGACGGTCGATCTGCACGGCAATACGTCGGCGGCGTCGATCCCGCTGGCCCTGAATGCGGCTGCCTCCGACGGCCGCATCAAGAAGGGCGACCTTGTTCTGCTCGAGGCCATGGGCGGTGGCTTCACCTGGGGCTCCGTCCTCCTGCGCTGGTAAAAAATTACTGATATGAAGCAGGCGCTTGACCGCAATAGACAAGGGCAATAGTCTCCGCAGACTAATCGATATTCGATAAAATCGGTGGGGGAAGATGAGCGGAAAAACGGTAACACGGGCGGATTTGGCTGAATCGGTTTTCCGCAAGGTTGGCCTTTCCCGCACCGAATCGGCTGAACTGGTCGAGACGGTCATCGACGAAATCTGCAACGCCATCGTGCGCGGCGAAAGCGTCAAGCTTTCCTCCTTTGCAACGTTCCAGGTGCGCGACAAGAACGAGCGCATAGGTCGCAATCCCAAGACCGGCGAAGAAGTGCCGATCTCGCCCCGCCGGGTCATGACCTTCAAGGCCTCCAACGTCCTGAAGCAGCGCGTGCTGAAATCGCACGTGGCGCGCAAGGCAAAGCAGAAGCCGGCCGCATCTGCCTCTTGATCCCCGTCCCATCGCTGTCGCCCAATCGAATAATCGAGCGGCAGCTGTGTTAACATGGTTGAAAACCTATCCTTAAGCCGTTGAAATGGGAACGATTCGTGTAATCATCGAATCGTGCTGCTGTTGCGTGCCCGCATCGTGCTGCGAAGAGCCGACCGCGACCTTCGAATGGGGATGACATGGAAAAAAGCCCGGATGCCTTTCGCACCATCAGCGAGGTGGCTGACGATCTCGACCTGCCGCAGCACGTGCTGCGCTTCTGGGAGACGCGTTTTCTCCAGATCAAGCCGATGAAGCGTGGCGGCGGGCGTCGTTATTATCGCCCTGATGATGTCGATCTCCTGAAGGGTATCCGTCACCTGCTTTACGACCATGGTTATACGATCAAGGGTGTGCAGAAACTCCTGAAAGCCAATGGCAACAAGTTCGTCGCAGCCATTGCCAGCGGCGATCTCGCGACCGTCGAGGCGCTGGCCGCCGCCAACAATGACGAGCCGGCGGCACAGGCCCAGCAGCCGAAGCTGGGCAACCCCGAGGACGACCAGATCGTCGGCCGTGCCAAGGCACCAGCCAGCCGTCGCTTCTTCTCCTTCGTCGGCGGCAATGACGACGTACCGGAAATCTCGCTCGGCAAGACATCGGTCGGCAAGGAAGACCGGGCTCTGTTGCAGGAGGCACTCTACGATCTTCTGGAATGCAAGCGCCTGCTCGACCAGGTACGTTAGCAGGGCGGCATGCCCAAAAACAGCAGATCGCAATGGCGCGAGGAACACCTGCGCGTGGCGCCTCAAGGGCGAATATTTTCGAGATTATCGATGTTCCGGTGGGGAATTTTGGTCGGAGTGGCGGGATTCGAACCCACGACCCCTTGACCCCCAGTCAAGTGCGCTACCGGGCTGCGCTACACTCCGAGCCGCCGCAAGACCTATATTCTCGGGCTGCACGGTGCAAGGGGAAAAAGCGGCCAGCGCAAACAAAATGATCCTGCTATCCGGGCATGTGGACAGGATATCCTGCCTATTTCCGCGCTACCACGGTGCGGTAGAGCGCCTCTGTCCTGTCGACCATTATGGCAACCGCATAGTCGTCCTTGCGGGCCATCGCGGCATTGTGGAGGGCAGCATAGGTTTCGGGCGTTGCCATCTTCACCATGGCTGCGGAAAGGCCGGCGGTGTCGTCGCTGTTAGGGACGATGAAGCCGTTGATGCCGTTGTCGATGACGGTGCCGGCGCCGCCGATGTCCGTGGAAATGATCGGCTTTCCGGCGGCCGCCGCCTCCAGCATGACATAGGACATCGCTTCGTAGCGGCTTGGCATCACCAGCACGTCGAAGGAAGAAACGGCCTGCGGGCCTGAAAAGGCGCTGGTGAGGTGAATGCGGTTCTGCAGGCCGCTGGCCTTGATCGCGGCCATTGTTTCCGCTTCCAGTTCGCCGGAGCCGACCATTACCAGATGCGCGTCGCGCAGGCGCGATGCGGCATGGGCGAAGGCCTCGAGCAGGCGCTCGGGTGCTTTCTGCGGAGACAGGCGGCCGATGAAGCCGAAGACCAGCATATCCGGGCCGATGCCGAAACTGGCGCGGACCGTCTGTGCCATGCCGTCCGGAGGCGCACTGACGCCGTTGCGGATCACCGACAGGATTTTCTGCGGAATGCCGAGGCGGCGGGCATGGTCATATTCGTCGTCCGAGACGCAGATCAGGTGATCGGTGAAAAGGCGGGCAAGCAGGAGTTCGATCGCGCCATAAACCAGACGTCCGGCAGGGCCGAGCGTCGGATCCATGGTGCGGAAGGCATGTGGCGTGTAGATCCGCGGAACATGCGGGCCGGGCAGACGCAACCGGGTGAGCGCGCCGGCCTTGGAACTGTGCCCGTGGACAATGTCGAAATCGCCTTTGCGCATGATTTTCGCGAGCGCCTTGTGGGCGGCGATATCGGAGCGTCCCGGTGCGCGTTTCATCGCGACGGCGTGAACGGCTTTAAGGCCGATCGCCTTCAGTTCGCGCAGAAAGGCTTCCTCGGCCCGAAGCGGCGAATAGACCGCTTCGACATGGTGGCCGCGCTCGGTTAGTCCCCGGCAGAGATCCAGAAAATGCCGGCCCGATCCCCCGCCGCTTGGTTCCAGGACTTCGAGGATCCGCATGGGTTTCAGGGACGGCGTTCCTGTCGGCATTGCATCGCTGGTCATGGTCACGGTCCGCTGCGCCCGGCTTTGGGAAATAGGCCGTCCTGTCGCTCGAACATGATTAGAATCAAATTGTTAAAGGAGCCTTTGCGCGGCGTCGCGATGCCTCTGTTGTTGCTCTGTGGCGGTGGCGGTATTCGAGCGCGCCGCAGCCCCAGACGATGCCGAGCAAAAGGTAGAAATGCCGCCAGTGGTCGGTATCGATGACGTTGCCGATGGCGGTGTGGCCTATGAGGACGATCCAGGCGATCATCAGATAGGGCTGCCAGGGCCGGTCGAGCAAAAGGAAGCGGAAGCCCATCGAGACTGTCCAGAGGATCAGGGTGACATAGCAGACGAAACCAAGCCAGCCGTAGGATGTCAGCGATTTGAGCCAGATATTGTGTTCGTCCTCCGGAAAGAGGGTGCTGAACACCATCGGGCCGATGCCGAGCGGCTTCTCCATCGCCATCAGGAGGCCGATGCGGTGGCGCTCAAAGCGCCCAAGGTGGCCACCGTCATAGTCCTGCACCAATTGCGTACGGCTGGAGAACAGGCTGGAGACCTGTTCGAACTGCAGGGCGACGACCAGCGCCGAAACCATCAGGATGGCGCCACCCAGTGCCAGCACCAGGATTTTCAGGCGGAAGGCGCCGGTGCGTTCCTTCATCAGCATGATGAACACCAGTGCGCAGGCGCAGAACAAATAGAGCGCCCAGGCTGCGCGGGAAAAGGACAGGAACAGCCCCAGCGCCATGACGAGAAGGCAGAAGATGCGGATCGGTGCCCTCGACAGCCGGTCGGTCAGAAGTCCGTGCATCAGGTAGAGGGAAGGGGCGACCAGAAAGGGGCCGAAGACGTTTGGATCCTGGAAGGCGCCCTTGGCGCGATCATACAGCGTGAACTGTTCGCCCCCAGGTATGGCGCCGAAATAACCAAGAATACCAAGCAGCGAGGTGATGACGCCGGCTGCGACCCAGGCATTGAAGATCAGTTTCAGCCGCTCGTGGCGGGCTTCGATGATGGCGGCATAGAAGACGGAGGAAAGCGCCAAAAAGGCGGAAACGGCGATGTACATCGGCCCGGGTCCGAGTTCCCGCATCACCGTCAGCGACAGGATGCCGCCGGTGTTGAACAGGATCAGCAAGGCGAGCAACGGCGCCGTATAGCGCGAGATTTTCAGGCCGAACAGCGCCCAAAGACCGATCAGGGCAGCCATGAAGACTTCATAAGGGGCCGGCTCGGCGATCACGAAGCCCGACAGGAAGACGCCGACGGTCACCATTGCCGATCCGAGGATGGCAACGGCGGCGAGCTGCGGCCTGAAAGCGGGAGCCTGCGCGACGCCGATCGCCATCAATAGGCGTTTTCTGTGTTGAGCAGCCGGATCGGCGTCAGGAACAGGATCTTCAGATCGAACAGCAACGACCAGTTCTCGATGTAATAGAGATCGAATGCCGTGCGGAACTTGATCTTGTCGTCATTGTCGATCTCGCCGCGCCAGCCGTTGATCTGCGCCCAGCCGGTAACGCCGGGCTTGACGCGGTGGCGGGCAAAATAACCTTCGACGACATCGGAATAATTGCGGTTCTGCGTCTGCGCCAGAACGGCATGCGGACGCGGGCCGACAAGCGAGAGCTGGCCTTTGAGCACGTTGAAGATCTGCGGCAGTTCGTCGATCGAGGATTTGCGGAGAAAACGCCCGACCGACGTTACCCGCGGATCGCCCTTGGTGACCGCGTTGCGCGCCGTCGGATCGCTCATATCGGTATACATCGAGCGAAACTTATAGACGTCGATCGTCTCGTTGTTGAAGCCGTGGCGCTTCTGCTTGAAGATCACCGGACCCGGCGAATTGACCTTGACCGCAATGGCCGCACCGATGAAGACCGGCCAGAGACAGACGAGCGCCACTACGCTGAAGAAGATGTCGAAGGCGCGCTTGGCGACCGAATCCCAATCGGTGATCGGCTTATCGAAAATGTCGAGCATCGGCACGTTGCCGACATGCGAATAGCTGCGTGGACGGAACCGCAGATTGTTGGCATGGGCGGCAAGCCGGATATCGACAGGCAGGATCCAGAGTTTGCGCAGCAGTTGCAGGATGCGGGCCTCGGCCGACAGCGGCAGCGAGATGATCAACATGTCGATGCGGGTGAGGCGGGCAAAATCGACGAGTTCGGCGACCGTGCCGAGCTTCGGATAGCCGGCAATCACGCTCGGCGAACGACGATCGTCGCGGTCGTCGAAGATGCCGCAGATGCGGATGTCGTTGTCAGGCTGGCTTTCGATCGAGCGGATGAGGTCCTTGGCCGCCTGACCGCCGCCGACGATGACCGCGCGGCGCTCCATGATGCCGTTGCGCACCCAGTGGCGGATCGAATAGGAAATGAAGGCACGCTCGAGGAACAGGAAAGTGGCGCCCGACACAAACCACGCGCCGAAGAAAACGCGGGAGTAGGGGCCGCCGACCTTGGTGAAGAACAGGACAAGCGCAAGGGCCGCGAAGGCCAGCATCCAGGCGCCGATCAGGCGCGGCAGGCAGCGGATGGCGGAACGAAGCCAGATGACCTGATAGGCATCAGCCAGTTGCAGAAAGCCGACGGTCAGCGCAGAACCTCCGGCGAGGATGCCGCAATAGACGAACCAATCATTCAGGCCAGGCGCGACGTAGAGCATCAGGATCGCGTAGCCGATGGCAAACAATCCGCTGAAATCGAGCAGCCGCAACAGGCCTATAATCATCGCCGGGGAGTAGGTGTCGGTCCGGAACTGTTGCGCGATGCGCTTGGCCAGCGGATTGAGTTCCTTGACCGCTGGCTCCTCGGGCTTTTCGTCGACACCGATCGTGCGGATCTCGGAAATCTTCTTGCGAAGCGCTTCCGTATCGAAAGTTTCCGGTCTGTCGATCTGGTTCATGATGCTTTTCCGCCCTTGGCCTTGATCCGGGATAGCAGAAAGCCCCTAAAAAACGCTTACGAGCCGGACGGATTCAGCGGGTCGTTGCGGCTGATTCCGGCACAAGATCCTGATAGAGACGCAGCATGGATGCGGCCATCGTCGATGTTGCGAAGCTGGCCTTGAATATGTCCGGGTCGGGCATGACGCGCTGCGTCCAGCCCGGATCCGTCACCGCTGCGGCCATGATGTCGGCAAGCGACTGCGCGTCATCAGGCACGGCCAGTGCAGCGCTGTCCATGCCCAGCACTTCAGGTATGCCGCCGACACGGGCGGCGATCACGGGTTTGCGCGCCGCCAGCGCCTCAAGCACGATGTAGGGCATGGATTCGGCACGCGAGGGAACGACGACGTGGCGGGTGAAGGAGAAGGCATCGCGGGCTTTCATGGCCGGCAGCATCTCGATACGGCGGCCCAGCCCGCGTTCCAGCATCATCTTTTCGTAATCGGCCTTTTGCGGCCCGTCGCCGACCATCATCGCCGAAAGCGGCCGGCCGATCAGCCGTTCAGTGCGGGCAAAGGCATCGATGAAGAGGTCAGGACCCTTCAGGTCACGAAGCATGCCGATATAGAGAAAATCCACGGCGTCGGGCCGGGCATGCACGGTTTCGAAATCGCGATCGTCGATGCCGTTGTAGATGCGTTCGCTGCGCACCCGCGGCCGACCGATCTTGGCCTCGTAGGTCCTGCGCTCGAAGTCGCAGACGAAGACCATCGCATCGGTGAAGCGCTCCTGCAGCCGCTCGGCCGCAAACACCGTTTTTCCACTGAGACGTGAGCCGTCATAGTGCAGACTGCCGCCGTGCGGCGAATAGAGGCGGGCGACGCAATACCTGTTTACCCGCAAGGCTGAGCCGATGATCCGCGCCACACCGCCGCCCTTGGCGCCGTGTCCGTGCAGAATATCCGGCCGCAAACTCCTGATTTCCTTGTAGCTGCCCCAAAGGGCGGTGAGATCGCTCGGTCCGACCGAACGTTGTATCGGCAGGCGCATCAGTCCGAGCGCCAGATGGGGTCGTATCTCGTCGAACAGTCTGTCCTCGAAGGCTCCCCCGGTCGTGCTGTCGCAGAGAATGCCGACCTCGTGCCCGGCCTTGGCATGCGCCTCGGCCAGATCCCGGACATGACGGAAGATGCCGCCCACCGGCGATCGGAAACAATGAATGATGCGCAGCGGGCGGGGGTCCGGCATGGCTGTCAGAACAGCCGCTCGCGAACATAGATGGTGTCGCCGGCCATGATCGGATCGGAAATCGAAACCCGGCCGGTGATGATCTTGCCGTTGATCTTGCGCGTCACGTCGACATTCGCCTGGTTGGCGCGCGGCGAATATCCGCCGGCGACGGCGATTGCGTTCTGAACGGTCATGCCCGGCACGTAGGAGTATTGTCCGGACTGGCCGACTTCGCCCATGATGAAGACAGAGCGATAACGGTCGACTTCGATGGTCACGTCCGGATCGCGCAGATAACCCTGCCGCAGCTTCTCCGCGATCATCTTTTCCATTTCAGGCAGCGTATGGCCACGCGACGGCACGGCGCCGATCAGCGGAAAGGCCACATAGCCGGCCTGGTCCACCGTATAGCTGCCCGTCAGGCCTGCCTGCTCGAAGACGCTGATGCGTAGCCGGTCGCCGCTATCGACCCGGTAGGGCTGGATCGTGGCTTCATTGAATGCCCGTGGGGCAGGCTGATAGCTGGTGCAGCCGGCAACGGCGACGCACAGCGCAACCGCCGTGAATGTCAAACCTGTTTTCAATCGTGCGAACGTCATTAGGCTCTCGCGTTCCGGAATTCCTGCAATACCCAGATGTTATCGATCCGTTAGGGTTAATAGCCGGTAAAGGCCGGTCAAAAATTCCGGTTTGACGCGCTGCATTCTATTCGGGCAGGGGCCGGCGCTGATCCGGAAGACGGCTGCTTGGGCCATTAACCCTTGTGTTACCATGTTTGTTTACGTTGGCCGGCAAGTAGTGTTGGTTCGGAGTAAAGCGCATGTCGAGCGTCAATGGCGGTCATCAGGATGTCGATATCGATCTCGGCGGTCTTTTCCGTGCGATATGGGACAAGAAGGGCCGCGTGCTGCTGGCAACGGTCTGCTTTGCCGGCTTGGCTTTCGTCGGCGCCAGCCTTATGTCTCCGGACTACCAGAGCGAGACGCGCCTGCTGATCGAATCCCGTCAGCCGGAATTCACCGGCATCAATCAGGCGCAGCAGCCGCCGGTCGATGCTGCGTTCGACGAATCCGCGATTTCCAGCCAGGTCCAGGTCTTGCGCTCGGTCGATCTGATCAAGCAGGTCGCACGGGAAATGAAGCTGTATGAGCTGCCGGAATTTGATCCGACCGCCAATCCCTCGGCGATCTCGGACCTTCTGGTCATGCTCGGCATCAAGAAGAACCCGCTCGACCTGCCGCCGGAAGAACGTGTCCTGAAGGAATTCCAGGAAAAGCTGCAGGTCTACCAGGTCGAAAAGTCGCGTGTCATCGCGGTTCAGTTCACCTCCAAGGATCAGAAGCTCGCCGCCGCCATCCCGAACGCGATGGCCAGGGTCTATCTTTCGCTGCAGAGCGGGGCGAAGCTCGATTCCAATTCTGAGGCGACACGCTGGCTGGAGCCGGAAATCGCCAATCTGCGCGAGAAGGTTCGCGAAGCCGAAGCCAAGGTTGCAACCTACAGGGCATCCCAGGATCTTTTGCCGACCGGCGACAACAGCACCTTTGCCATCCGGCAGCTGAACGATATTTCGGCCGAGCTTGCCCGTGTCCGCGGCGAACGGGCCAATGCCGAGGCCCGGGCCGAAGGCGTGCGCTCGGCTCTGTCCAACGGTCGTGCCGTCGATACGCTGAACGACGTGGTCGGTTCGACGATGATCCAGCGGTTGAAGGAAACCGAATCGACGATGCAGGGCCAGATCGCCGATCTTTCGACGACCCTGCTTGATGGTCATCCACGCCTAAAGGCGCTGAAATCGCAGCTGCAGGGCATCCGTACGCAAATTCGAACCGAAACACAGAAGATCCTCGGCAGCTTGGAAAATGAGGCGAGCGTCTCGCAGTTGCGCGAGCGACAGCTCGTCCAGCAACTCAATACGCTGAAGGCGACCTCGGCGCAGGCCGGCGAGGACGAGGTGGGCCTGCGGGCGCTCGAACGCGAAGCGACCTCGCAGCGCCAGTTGCTCGAAACCTACCTTGCGCGCTACCGCGAGGCGACCTCCCGGACCGGCGTGAATTCGACCCCGGCCGACGGCCGGATCATTTCCCAGGCGGTCGAACCGACCGAGGTGCATTTCCCGAAGGTCCTGCCGATCACCATCGTCGCGGCGCTGGCCGCGTTCCTGATCAGCTGCGTCGTCATCATGTTGAGCGAGCTGTTCAGCGGTCGTGCATTGCGCCCGGTGGATTACGAGGACGATCAGTCTTCTGGTGAGCAGCCGGCTGTCGTGACGACGCGGGTTCCGTTGAAAGCGGCCGAGCCGCAGGTCGCCCGCAGCCTGCTGGAGCAGCCCGTAGACGTCGCTGAAGCGGCGCCCGAGGCGGCGGCCGTCGATGATTTTTCCATCGAATCGGTCGCCTATCACATCTGCAGCAATGACATCCGCGTCGCCGTATCCGTATCGCCGGCTGGCGACCAGGGCTCGACGGCTGCCGTCATGCTGGCCCGGCTGATTGCCGAGGAGGGGCGCAAGATCGTCCTGATCGACCTGACCGGATCGGCCTGCCCGTCACGCCTGATGGCGCAATCCACGCAATTGCCCGGCATCACGAACCTGCTCGCCGGGGAGGTGCCGTTCACCGAAACGATCCATGCAGACCGGCTTTCCGATGCACATGTCATTCCGCAGGGCGATGCCGATCCCGTCATCGCGATGCGGGGCATCGAGCGCCTGGCGATGATCGTCGATGCCCTGACCAACGCCTATGACACCGTCCTGGTGGAGTGCGGGCCGGCAGACGTCACTGCAGTTCGCAAGGTGATGCGCTCGACGGAAACGGAAATCATCCTGTCGGCACCGGCCGTCAGCGACGACGACATTATCGAGCTCATCAATGGTTTTGGCGAGGCGGGCTACAGCGATATCGTGCTGATGACCGCAACCGGCCTGCCGCAGCCGGGGCATCCGGGTCGCCGCGCAGCTTGAGGCCGAGTAACGGAGATCAGTCTTTGTCCGTCTCGGGCGGGACATCTGCGGCCGCTCCCTGGCGGCGCTGCCGCAGGCGTTGGACGAAGGCGTAGACCTGGCGGTTCTTCTTGATCGCGCTTTTCATCGAGACGATCGTGCGGTGCGACCACGCTGCAATCCGCCCCCGCAGGGTCAGCGGCAGGACGATATCGCGCTGGACGGTTTCGACCGTGCACCAGGACCTCTTGTAGGGTTGGTCGCCAATGCCGAAATCGAACAGCGCGGCACCGTCGGCGCATTGACGGCGGATCATCAGGTAAAACAGCAATTCGCCGGGGCTGCTGTCTGCGGCAATGTCCTCGTCGATCGAGCCGAACTGGCAGATAACGTGGTCGCCCTTGCGTGACAGACCGGCAATCGCGATGATACGGCCATCGTTTTCGCCGCGAAGGCGGATGGCGTTGAGTTCCAGCGGCTGGCCGTCTTCGGTCTCGCCCAGCGCTGCAAGACGATGGAAGAAGGCCTGCGTCTGCGCATCCTGGAAAACGTTTGGCAGGCCGAGAACCTTGAAACGCGCCGCCTTCTGGGCGAAGAACAGGTCGAGAAAGGCGCGGCGTTCCTCAGCCGTCTTCGCCACAACGTGATCGTAGCCGCCAAGGGCCTCCAGACGCTTTTCCGAGACACGGAATTTCTTGCGCCGACGCTTGGCATTGATCTGCGCCAGCGTCGTTTCGAAGTTTTCGAACAATGGAAGCTGGTAGGATGCGTTCTGGTTTCTGACGGCTGGAAGGCTTGCCAGCGGATGGCATGTCCCGCGCCACTCGAACGGCATTTTCTCCAGCGTCACGATATCGGCGACGCGGGAGAGCTTCTCGCCCAGCTGGCTGATGACCGAGGTCGCAAAATCCTGCGGCGTCAGATCGCCGAGATCGCCTGAAAACAGCCCCGTGTTGATATTGCTGTGCGGCGCGCCGATGAAGCGGGCGGTGCGGAACAGCCGGCCGCGCACCAGTTCCAGCGGCAGGATGAAGATGGTTTTCTGGCCGAGATTGCCGCGCACCAAGAGAAGGGAGTTTGTATGGCTCTGGGCCCAGGCCTTGCACCAGTCGAACCCCTGGTGCAACGAAATGCTGTTCGACGCCTCCAGTTTGCGCCAATCCTCCTCCAAGGCATCGAGGTTCACATGCACGGAGAGTTTGAGACTGTTGGTGGCGGCGGCTTCGATGGCAGCAGCACGCGCCGCGCGCGATGCGCGTCCGCGCATCTCGTCCACCGGCATCATGTTGAAATCGACATCCGTCATCTTAAAGGTCGCCCAGGAAACCGTTTTCGCCCCGCTTTCTAGCGCGCAAACGGTGTGACTTCCTTTAAAAAATTGTGCGACTGCGTTCACCGTCCCGGAAAAGCGGAAAATGAGGTTAGCAAAACGCTAAGGCGTCATTACGAAAGATTGCCGGTCAGTCCAGCCAGCCGGTGGATAGCGCGCGTTGCCATTCAGCGTGGCCCCGTTCGCCGGCCAGTCTGGCCATGGCCAGGTTGTCGTAGCGGACGCAGCGGAAGTTGACATTCCAGGCGTCGCCGGTTTTTTCGTCGCCTGTTTTCTCCAGCACCGCATAGGATGCGTCCGGCGAGCCCGTCTCGACCTTGTGAAAGACCGGCTCGTCATCATCATAGCCGGGGCAGCCGACGCTGCCGGGATTGACGACAAGGCGGCCATCGGAAAGGCGCACGGCGCGTGGGATATGGGTGTGCCCACACAGGATGACTGCAACATCCTCGTCGCCGGCCAGTTCCTCGATCCGACGACGGGCCGACATATGCAGCACACCCTGCGGTGTGAGGTCTTCGAGCCAGTAGGTCGTGTCGCTCGCCGGCGTGCCATGGCAAAGAAGAATTTCATCGCGGTAGACGAGGGTCGGCGGCAGCGCACGCAGCCAGTCGAAATGGCGCGGTTCCAGATAGGCATGCGAAAACCGGTCCCAGCTATTCATGTCGGCCGGTGCGCGCGTCGTCAGCCAGCGATCGTGATTGCCGCGAATTGATGGGAAGTCGCGATCCATCAGGATGTCGGCGGTGCGGGCGGCATTCAGGGGGCCGCTCAGATGATCGCCAAGGTTGACAACCTCCGTTATTCCCTGCGCGGCAATGTCTTCGAGCACGGCTTCCAGTGCGAAATCGTTGCCATGGATGTCGGCGATTACGGCGATGCGCATGACAGGGGCTTTCAGTTCGGCTTTGCCATCCATTTGATGATAAGCATCGCAGGAAGGATCCACAGCAGGCCGGTGAAGAAGAAGTACAGGAGATGCACCCACCAGGGCGATGCGCCGAGCAGCAATGTGGCAAACGTCGTGGCCGCCAGCGCATAGACGATGACGAGAATGACGATCAGGACTGTGCCGATCAGTTTTCGCAGGCGTACGGGCATCACGGTCTTTCCGGTTCGGCGGCGCTGCTGGTCGGCGGCTGGAGCCGCGACGGCATGCCGCAAAGGGGTAAGTCTTGTTTTGCATGCTGCTCTGGTGCAAATCAACACGCTTGAAGCATGATCGCCGAGACAATTCGTCTCGTGCCAACCTTGATCGCGCTTTATGGATCAGGAGCCCGTATGACCAGCGCACAGATCATCGATGAGCCTTCGCTCGCCCGGACAACCAATCCCGCCGATCGCAACCGCTCCCAGTTGCGGCTCTGGCTGGGTTTCGTACTATTTGTGCTGTTTGCTCTCGTGCTTGTCGGGGGGGCAACGCGGCTGACGGAATCCGGCCTGTCGATTACCGAATGGAAGCCGATCCATGGCGTGATCCCGCCGATGAGCGCGCAGGAATGGGACGAGGAATTCGCGCTCTATCAGAAGATCCCGCAATACCAGCAGATCAACCAGGGCATGACGGTCGACCAATTCAAGACGATCTTCTGGTGGGAATGGGCGCATCGGCTGCTGGCGCGCACGATCGGTCTGGTCTTTGCCCTGCCGCTCCTGTTTTTCTGGGTGACGGGCCGCATAGAACAGCGCTTCAAGCTCCCCTTGACGGGCATTCTGGCTCTGGGCGGTTTTCAGGGTTTCGTCGGCTGGTGGATGGTATCGTCCGGTCTCGTCAACCGCACGGATGTCAGCCAGTACCGGCTTGCCACGCATCTGATGATCGCCTGTCTGATCTTTGCGTCCTGCATGTGGATCATGCGGGGGCTGTCGAAGCATGCCGGCGAGGCTGCGCCGACTGCAAGCTCGAAGAAGATGGCAATGATCATCGCCCTGATGGCGCTCTTCCAGATCTATCTCGGCGCGCTCGTGGCGGGTCTCGATGCGGGGCTGAGCTACAACACCTGGCCGCTGATGGACGGAGCGCTGGTACCGGGCGACCTCTTCGTCCAGCAGCCTTTCTGGCTCAACATTTTCGAAAACCCGAAGACGGTCCAGTTCATCCACCGCTGCGGCGCCTATTTCCTCTTCGCGCTGGTTCTGATGCACATGATCGCGTCGGTTCGCAACGCTCCGCAGACCACCCACGCCCGCCGTTCGGTCCTTCTCTTCGCGCTTGTGATCCTGCAGGCGATTATCGGCATCATGACCCTGCTGCTGCAGGTTCCTGTCGGCTGGGGCGTGCTGCACCAGGGAGGCGCGCTTGTCGTGCTCGGCTTTGCCATTGCGCACTGGCGCGCGTTTGTCGGGGAATATCCGCCCGAAACCGTCGTCGCCTAACAAGGCTGAGCTGGCGCAAGTGCCGACCCGGCCTAGGCCGAAAGCATGAGATCCATGTTCTGGACGGCTGCACCCGATGCACCCTTGCCGAGATTGTCGAGCAGGGCGACGAGATTGACCTGGTCGCCACCGGGCGTACCGAAGACGAAAAGCTTCATCGTGTCCTTGCCGGCAAGCTCGACGGCGTCGACCCGTGCCATCGTAGCACTTGTCGCCAAAGGGACGACGTCGACGATCGACTGGCCAGCATAATGGGCCGTCAGCGCCGCGTGAATGCTCTCGAGCGTGGCGCCATCGGCGAGGTCTTCGAGATAAAGCGGAACCTGAACGATCATGCCCTGGGGGAAACGGCCGACCGATGGCGAGAAGATCGGCGCGCGGGCCAGAAGGCCGTGGGCCTGCATCTCGCCGACATGCTTGTGCTTGAGCGGCAGGCCATAGAGGAAGTGTGGGGAGGCGATATGCTCCGGATGGCCGGCGTCTTCCATCTGCGCGATCATCTGCTTGCCGCCGCCGGTATAACCCGACACGGCATTGACCGTCACAGGATGATTTTCCGGCAGCAGACCAGCCTGCCGCAACGGGCGGATGAGGCCGATCGCGCCGGTCGGATAACATCCGGGATTGGCGACAAGACGGGCCGCACGGATCTTTTCGGGCTGTGCATTGTCCATCTCGGCAAAGCCATATGCCCAGCCGGCTGCTGTGCGGTGCGCCGTCGACGTGTCGATGATCCGCACGCCGTTGTTGCCTTCAAGCATGCTGACGGCCTGCTTCGACGCATCGTCGGGCAGGCAGAGAATGGCGATGTCTGCACTGTTCAGAAGGTCCTCGCGCATCGCGGCATTGCGCCGTTCGGCTTCCGGGATCGAGAGTAGCTCGACATCCGGGCGATCGGCCATGCGAACGCGGATCTGCAGCCCGGTGGTGCCGTGTTCGCCATCGATGAAGATCTTCGGTTTCATGGATAAATCCCGTGTTTGCAGATGCTTGAGGCCGATTCCGGATTCATTCTCCGATCCCGTTGAATCAATGTCTCAACGGAGACCGGCGCTTGCTCCAAAGGCCGGCGACGTGTCTGCAGCATATATACATTGGCCGGCCGGATCGCAATCCGTGAAGCCGTCCCGGATGCGTTCCTTCTTAACCATGCCTGTTAACAGCAATTTAAGGTAATCCGGCGGCCTGCTTGTCTTCCTCGGCTGCGGATGGGATTCTGTCATGGAATTGTCATGAGGTGGACGAACAGGATGAGACGCATTTTCACTCAGGTGGTGGCCGCACTGGCAAACCCGTTCGTCGCTCTCGCGCTCGGAGCGGCAACGCTCTACCTCCTCCATCATTTCGATACGCGCTGGGCCTTCGTGCCTTTCATGACGGCGGTGATTGCTGCTTTCGCAGGTCTGCTCTTCGTTCTCACGCGGCGTCCTGTTTTCGCGATCTATGCGGCGTTGACGCTTGTCCTGATGATATCCGCAATGTCGGAAGCCAAATTTCAGCTGAAGGGCTTTTCGCTGCACGTCTTCGATCTCGCCTTTACCGGCCTTGATGCCGCCGCCCTGCAGTTCCTGGCTGGCTCTTACCTGCACCTGATGATCGCCGGGCTCGCGGTTCTTGCTGCCGTCTGCCTCCTGCTGGTGGCGCTTTTCATGGGGGATCACCCGCGCCGGTCGCCGCTCTGGCTGAAGACGGGGCTTCTGGCCTCGACAACCACTGCGGTGCTCCTGACCTATCCGGCCAAGCCGGGCGTGCCGAGTTACATCCACTATATTTCCGGCTATGATGCCTCGTCCTTCTTCGTCTCGCTTGGCGACCTGCACCTGCCGTTCGGCAAGATCACGCTCGTCGATGTCGTGGAGGCTGCCCCCGTTGCCGGGCGCATCAGCAATGAAGTTGCCTGTGGTGACATGGCAGCGCGGCCGGACGTCTTCTACGTGCTGTCCGAAAGCCAGACCGACCCGGCGAATTTTCCGCAGATCACGGTTCCAGCGGCGGTCGGAAAGACGTTTCAGTCGGATGACGGCAAGGTGCATCCGATGTATGTGGAAACCTTCGGTGGCGGCACATGGGTCACCAATTTCTCGGTCATGACCGGCCTGTCCGGTGCCGATTTCGGCTGGCAGAGCCCCTATGTCACCCAGATGATGGAAAGTCGCGTCAAGGCGAGCGTTCCCGAACTCTTGGCCGATTGCGGCTATCGTACCGTTGCGATCATGCCGATGGACTTTTCCTTCGTGAACGAAGGTCCTTTCCTGAAGTCGCTCGGCTTCCAGGAGATCCTGGACTATCAGTCCATGGCGCCAAAGGACCATTTCGTGCGCGACAGCTTCTATTTCGACGTGGCCGAAGCGCTAATCCGCGAACACCGCAAGACCGACAAGCGCCCGCTCTTCGTCGCCCTGCAGACGATGTTTCCGCATGGCCCGTATGATCATTCATTGGTGACCGAACAGGACTTGCCGAACGCGCCGCGCTATGCGCCTGATGATGAACCCAACGAATATATGCGCCGCCTGGTCCTCGCGAAGCAGGATTTCGAAGCATTCCTGAAGCAGCGGAAGGCCGTACCCGGACCAGCCGGCACCGTCGTGCTCGAATATGGCGATCACCAGGCCTCGGCCACCAAAGCCTATCTGCCGGAGGAAAAAGACGGCAGCAATGTTTTTGCCGACCTGCATTCGCTGGCTTACCGGACCTATTTCTCCGTGCATGGTTTTGGCCGGACGATCGATATGAAGCCGCTGTCCCTGCCGATGGATGTCGGCTTCCTGTCGGCCAGCTTCATCGAGGCCGCGGGGCTGCCGAGTTCGCCGATGTTCCGGTCGCTGGCGGAGTTGCGCGACGCCTGCGCCGGGCGCTACCACGAGTGCCGGGACCGGGACAAGGTCGATGCCCATCTGAAAGGTCGCTCGGATGCAGGACTGCTCAGGCTTTACTGAGCAGACCGGGCGGCTCCCGTTCCGCCAGTTCCTCCGCATGCAGTCCCAGCATGTACATAGCAACGGTTGCTCCCGCGATGGCCGTGACGTCGGCATGATCATAGGCGGGCGCGACCTCGACCACGTCTGCGCCCTTGATCCGCAATGCGCCGAGCTTGCGCAGCACCGACAGGATTTTTGCGCTGGACGGACCGCCCGCGACAGGCGTGCCGGTGCCCGGCGCAAAGGCCGGATCGAGGCAGTCGATGTCGAAGGTAATATAGGCTGCGCGGTCGCCGACATGATGCAGGATGACGTCGGCAATGTCCTTTGTACCCATCTCCTCGACATCGTAGCCGTATAGAATACGGATACCGCAGTCATCCGGCGCATGGGTGCGAATGCCGATCTGGATCGATCCGGACGTATCGATCAATCCCTCCCGAGCCGCGCGTCCAACGAAGGAACCGTGATCTATCCGACCCTTCTCGTCGGCCCAGGTGTCTTGGTGCGCATCGAACTGCACGAGCGCCAGGGGGCCATGGATCGCGGCATGGGCGCGCAGCAGCGGCAGGGTCACGAAATGATCGCCGCCGAGCGTCAGGAGAAAGGCGCCACTCTTCAGGATTTTGGCCGCTTCCCGCTCGATCGTCGCCGGCGTCCGGCCGTGATTGCCGTAGTCGAGCAGGCAATCGCCATAGTCGATCGTTGCCATGTGCGCGAACAGATCGCGCTCGAAAGGATACTGCGGATCGTTGTCGAAAATGGCGGAGGCACGGCGGATTGCCTGCGGCCCGAAGCGGGCGCCCGGCCGGTTGGACGTCGCCGCGTCGAACGGGATGCCCCAGACGACCGCATCGACATCCTTGAGCGTTTTCGTATAGCGGCGGCGCATGAAGGAGAGGATGCCGGCATGCGTGGGGTCGCTCGCAGCACTCGTCAGTGTTTTTGCGGTGATCGCGTGGTCGATCGTCTTGCTGGCCATTGCACGCCCCCTTGCGTATTTCTTTCAAGGTGGACAATCGCCCGGGCGATGGCAAGTCGGGGACACCGTCCGCCCAAAGAAAAAGGCGGGACACGGCCCGCCTTCTCCTGATCGATATGTCTTGAAACGATTAACGCTTCGAGAACTGGAACGAACGACGGGCCTTCGCCTTGCCGTACTTCTTGCGCTCGACGACGCGGCTGTCGCGGGTCAGGAAGCCACCCTTCTTCAGCACCGGACGCAGGCCCGGTTCGAAGTAGGTGAGGGCCTTCGAGATGCCGTGACGAACAGCACCGGCCTGGCCGGAAAGACCGCCGCCGATAACCGTTGCAACGATGTCGAACTGGCCGTCGCGGGCAGCAGCGACGATCGGCTGGCGCAGGATCATCTGCAGAACCGGACGGGCGAAATAGGTCGCGAATTCGCGGCCGTTGATCGTGATCTTGCCGGAGCCCGGCTTGACCCAGACGCGGGCAACGGCGTTCTTGCGCTTGCCGGTCGCGTAGGAACGACCCAGGGAATCGACCTTGCGGACGTGAACCGGAGCGGAAGCCGTCGCTTCAACGACTGTGCCGAGGTCTTTCAGGGAAGAGAGGTCAGCCACGATTAGGCGCTCCTTGTGTTCTTGCTGTTCAGCGCTGCGACGTCGAGAACGGTCGGCTGCTGAGCTTCATGCGGATGGTTGGTGCCGGCGTAGACGCGCAGGTTCTTCATCTGGCGACGGCCAAGCGGACCACGGGGAACCATGCGCTCGACAGCCTTTTCGAGAACGCGCTCCGGAAAGCGGCCTTCGATGATCTGGCGCGCGGTGCGCTCCTTGATGCCGCCCGGATAACCGGTGTGCCAGTAGTACTTCTTGTCGCTGTACTTCTTGCCGGTGAGGACTGCCTTTTCGGCGTTGATCACGATGACATTGTCACCATCGTCAACGTGAGGCGTGTAGGTGACTTTATTCTTGCCACGCAGGATGTTGGCGATGATGGAAGCGACGCGACCAACAACGAGGCCTTCGGCGTCGATGAGGATCCACTTCTTCTCCACCTCTGCAGGCTTCTGAACGAAGGTTGACATGTTGAAACTCTTTCGTTTTGAACCCGATGCGTTGCCGCCGGGCTTTTTTGTTGCTTGAATTGACGGCTTCAGAAGCGTCAAAAGGAAAGCGGCCCCGAAGGACCGCGATCTGACGCGGCTTATACGCAAGGCCAGGGAAACCGTCAAGATCGCGATTTTTGAAAGTTTAAGAAAATATCAATAAGAAACAAAGACTTAATTGTGTGGTAATTTGATACCACAATTTAGTTCGGTGGAATTGAATAGGTCCCGGTTGCGTGAGCGACCGGTTTATCGCTTCCGATCCCCGAAATGGCGGCGTCAAGCACCGCCAGGCGCTTCCCGAGCTTCAGGATGTGGCAGGTGCAGACCAGCGGGCCAAGCGGCGGTTTGCGCAGGAAGTTGATGTTGAAGCTGGTCGTGACGGCGAGTGCGACCGGCCCGATATGGGCGATCAGCGCGACATAGGCGGTGACATCGGCAAGCGCGAACAGCGAAGGCCCCGAAACGGTCCCGCCCGGGCGCAGGTGGCGTTGCAGCGGCTCGAACCGCATGGTGGCGAAACCGGGGCCGACTGTATCGACCGTAAAAATCCGGCCGTCGGCATGGACCTCGGGGAAATCCGTTTCGAGAAAACGGTTCAGATCGTCGACAGTCAGAACAGGCGTCAGTGGCATGGTGTCTCTCCGGCGGCTGGCGCGCCGATTTACAATCTGATGCCGGGTGGAAGGCAAGCCGGACGATAGTCTGAGCCATAGACTGCTGGAGCAACGGCATGCTTGAAACCGGCGCAGCGGGAGGCTACCAAGCGGTGACGATGCGTCCAATTTCGGGAGAACGGCATGGCGGAGATAGTGTCCTTGCACAAGGACGAGGCCCGGGGACTGGTCCTGCGCGAGGTGACGTCCGAGGGCGTCGTGCGGCTGACGCTCAACAATCCGCCGGCCAATGTGCTTTCGCTTGCACTGATCGATGCGCTCATCGGCGAACTGGATGCGATCGCGGCCTCCGGCGCGATTCGCGTCGTCATCCTCGCTGCATCCGGCAGCCTGTTTTCGGCTGGCCACGATCTCAAGGAATTGACCGCGCATCGCTCGGATGACGATGAAGGCAGGGCGTTTTTTGAAAAGGCCATGCGGCGCTGTGCCGAACTGATGCTGAAGATCACGCATCTGCCGCAGCCGGTGATCGCGGAAATCGACGGTCTGGCAACGGCCGCTGGGTGCCAGCTTGTCGCCACCTGCGATCTCGCGATCTGCACGGACAGTTCGACCTTCTGCACGCCCGGCGTCAATATCGGTCTGTTCTGCTCGACGCCGATGGTGGCTGTCTCCCGGGCGGCCCATCGCAAGCAGGCGATGGAAATGCTTCTGACCGGCGAGACCATCGATGCCTCGACGGCCAAGGATTTCGGGCTCGTCAACCGCATCGTACCGAAACAGTACCTTCAGCAGGTCGTCAACAAATACGCCGCCGTGATCGCATCGAAATCGCCGCAGGCGCTGAGCATCGGCAAGGCGGCCTTCAACCGTCAGGCAGAGATGTCGATCGAGCAAGCCTATGATTATGCGGCAGGCGTGATGGTCGAAAATATGCTGATGGGCGATGCCAAGGAGGGTATCGGTGCAGTTTTGGGCAAGCGTTCGCCGGAGTGGACGGCTGGTGACGATTATCTGTAGTGGTAGCGGCATGCCACGATTTCCAGCGTCTGCGCTTCGCCCGAACCGGATACACGGTAAACAAGCCGGTCCTCGTTAGTCAGTCTTCGAGACCAGAAACCTTGGAGTTCGCCTCGCAGCGGCTCGGGTTTGCCGAGGCCGAAAAACGGGGTTCGCCGGCACTCTTCGATGAGAGTGTTCAACCGGAGCAAGATCGTCTTGTCGGTCTGCGCCCAATATCGATAGTGTTCCCAGCCCTTGCTGGTGAAAAGGATTTTCACGGCTCGATCAGCGCGTGCTCAGTTCCTTTGCCGGCATTCAGTTCGGCAATGGATTGACGCAGCATCTTTGCATTGGCTGGATTGGCAAGGAGATACATCGTTTCCTTCCAGCCCTCGAAGTCGGCCAGCGACATGACGACCATCGGCTCCCGGTTTTGCCGGGTTACGATCAGTTCGTCATGATCCTCTTCCACCGCGTCGAAATGCTTCGCCATGTTGGCGCGCAGGTCGGTCAGACTGATAACCTTCATGATAAGCCTCGCTGTACATGTGTCTGTACATAGTCTGAGCCAGCGGTTTTTTCAAGCCAGCTTGAGCAGCAGCGCGCCCAGCGCGATCAGGCAGGCGGCGGCGATGCGGAACAGGCTGACGCGTTCCTTGAGGAAGACGATCGAGATGACGATGGCAAACAGGATCGAGGTTTCGCGCAGCGCCGCGACCGTGGCGACCGGGGCCTTGGTCATGGCCCACAGGGCCAGTCCGTAGGAGCCAATCGAGCCCGCGCCACCGATCAGGCCGCGCCACCATTGATGGCGGACATGGAACAGCACTGGTGCAAATCCGCGTTTGTAAAAGGCCCAGGCAAAGAGCAGCACCGGCGGCAGCAGAGCCATCCAGAGCGTGTAGGAAATCGGGTTGAGCGCCAACCGTGCGCCGATGCCGTCGACAAAGGTGTAGCAGGCGATCACCACGGCATTGGCAAGCGCCAGAAGAATGGCCCGCTTGCCGCCCCTGCGTGCCTCGAATGCCAGCGTCAGGACGCCCGTTGAAATGGTCAGCACGCCGGCAAGAGCGCCGGTTGTCAGCGTTTCGCCGATGAGCGCGCCGCTTGTCGCGGCGACAAGAACGGGCGCGACGCCGCGCATCAGTGGATAGACGAGGCCGATGTCGCCGGCCCGGTAGGCGGCAGCAACCAGCTGGAAATAGGCAAACTGAAAAAAGGCCGACACGAGGATGAACGGCCAGGCATCCGGATGTGGTAATGGAAGAAAGGGCAGGAGGGGCATGGCGATAACGCCCGCGCCAAGCGCGATCATGGCGGCATCCAGCGATTTTTCCGATCCCGACTTGACCAGGGCGTTCCAGGTGGCATGCAGCAATGCGCCAAACAGAACGAGCGCGATGACTTCCAGGGGCAAGACGGAACCTCGGCGGGCATGGATGGACGCGCACGTCGCGCAACAGGGTTCTGGAGCGACGGGCGGCGAATTGCAATCGCCTTTTCTTTAGCCTTCTTAAAATTGCTTTGATGATTGAGCCGCTTAAGTTTTCTTTGACGGGGACGAGTGATAACCGCTGGTTGACTCGACACGCCGCTGTCCCAATTATCCGGCATTGCCAATCGCACCGCGGACGGGTTTTTGATGAATCACGATACGTATCCGGACTACTACATCAACGACATTCTGCGTTCGACAAAGACAATCGCGCTGGTGGGGGCTTCGCCCAATACGGAACGCCCAAGTTACCGCGTCATGGCCTTCCTGCTGCGCAAGGGATACACGGTCTACCCCGTCAATCCGGGACAGGCCGGCAAGGAAATCCAGGGACAAACCGTCTATGCCACGCTGGCCGACCTGCCGGAATCGGTCGATATGATCGATGTGTTCGCGCGGCCGAAGCCCTGCCGGGGCTGATCGACGAAATCCTCAAGCTGAAGTCCTTGCCCAAGGTCATCTGGGGGCAATTGGCGGTCCGCGACGATAAGGCCGCCGCAAGAGCGGAGGAGCGCGGCATCAAGGTTGTCATGGATCGCTGCCCGGCCATCGAATATCCGAGATTGATCAGCTGAATGCAGCTTCGCCTGCGCGGACCTCGATGAAATATTTGCCGCGCGTTTCGCTTGTAAAAGAGAAAATCAATCTTTGCGGTCGGGCAGGGCCTCTGAAATAGTGCTGGCAACTTGGTCAGGGAGGACATGTCCATGAAGAACAATCCGGGTTTCAACACACTTGCCATCCATGCCGGCGCGCAGCCGGATCCGACGACAGGCGCGCGCGCAACGCCGATCTACCAGACCACGAGTTTCGTTTTCAACGACGCGGATCACGCTGCATCGCTGTTCGGGCTCCAGGCCTTCGGCAATATCTACACCCGCATCATGAACCCGACGCAGGCCGTGCTCGAGGAGCGGGTTGCGGCGCTGGAAGGCGGAACGGCGGCGCTGGCCGTTGCTTCCGGTCACGCCGCTCAGCTTCTGATTTTCCACACCATCATGAGCCCCGGCGACAATTTCATCGCCGCGCGCCGGCTTTACGGCGGATCGATCAACCAGTTCGGCCATGCCTTCAAATCCTTCGACTGGCATGTGCGCTGGGCAGATACGGCAGACATCGACAGCTTCGAAAGCCAGATCGACGAGAAGACCAAGGCGATCTTCATCGAAAGCCTGGCCAATCCCGGCGGAACCTTCGTCGATATCGCGGCAATCTCGGCGGTTGCAAAGAAACATGGCCTGCCGCTGATCGTCGACAACACGATGGCAACGCCGTATCTGCTCCGGCCGATCGAGCATGGCGCCGATATCGTCGTTCATTCGTTGACCAAATTCATGGGCGGTCATGGCAATTCCATGGGCGGCGTTCTCGTCGATGGCGGTACGTTTGACTGGTCGAAATCCGGAAAATATCCGATGCTGTCGGAGCCGCGGCCGGAATATGCCGGCATGGTGCTGCATGCGACCTTCGGCAATTTTGCCTTTGCGATCGCCTGCCGCGTGCTGGGCCTTCGCGATTTCGGGCCGGCCATCTCGCCCTTCAACGCCTTCTTGCTGCTGACCGGCATCGAGACGCTGCCGCTGCGCATGCAGCGCCATTGCGACAATGCGCTCGCTGTCGCGAAATGGCTGACGAGCCATGAAAAGGTCGCCTGGGTCAATTATGCCGGCCTCGAGACGGATGCCAACAATGCGCTGCAGAAGCGCTATTCGCCAAAGGGGGCCGGCGCCGTTTTCACCTTCGGCCTGAAGGATGGCTACGAGGCGGGCAAGCGCTTCGTCGAGGGGCTGGAGATGTTCTCGCACCTGGCGAATATTGGCGACACGCGCTCGCTCGTCATCCATCCGGCCTCGACGACGCATCGCCAGTTGACGCCGGAACAGCTGACGGCAGCCGGTGCCGGGCCGGAAGTGGTCCGCCTCTCGGTCGGCATCGAGGATGTTGCCGATATCATTGCGGATCTCGAGCAGTCGCTCTCCAAGGTCTGACTGTTGTCCATCGATGGCCGGGAACCGCCCGGCCATCGATCTTTTCCGGAGCGTCCATGTCCCATGTCCTGAAGTTCGACACCGCCACTGCCACACCTGACATCGGTGCGCCTGCACCGGACCGGTTGATCGCCGGCGACCCGCAATTCCGCACCTGGAATTTCGAGGAGGCCGAAGGTGGCCTCTATGCGGGCATCTGGGAGGCGACGCCCGGCAAGTGGCGGATCGTCTATGACGAGTGGGAATATTTCCACATCCTGTCCGGCCATTCCATCGTCACCGAAGACGGCGGCGAACCGATCCATCTGAAAGCCGGCGACAGCCTGATCCTGAGACCCGGCTTCAAGGGAAGCTGGGAAGTGATTGAAACGACTCGCAAGGATTATGTGATCAGGCTCTAACCTGCGGCTTTGAGCCGGACCGCTGCCGCTTCATGTTCCGCCAACATCGTCGCATCCTCGTCAGACACTTTCTGGATGCTGGCGCGACTGCCGATTCGATTCATATAGGCTTGGAAGGCGGGGCGGGCTTCAACAAGCCCGAACATCGTCGTCCAGCGGAGCGCGATCCCCCAGAGCAGGTCGGCTGCCGTGAACCGCTCGCCAAGCAGGTAGGGACCCTTTTCGAGGGCAGCCTCCAGCATGTTGATCAGGGACGCGTAGCTCGCATAAGGCGTCTCGTTGAGAGATCCCGGATCGCGCTTCATGTAGTGATCGACGACAGCCGGTTCGAAGCAACTTCCATAGATGAAAAGCCAGCGGACATAGGCTCCGCGGTCTGGATCGGTAAGATCAGGGGCGAGACCCGCTTCGGGAAAGAGATCCGCGAGATAGAGATAGATGGCGCCCTGCTCGGTAACCAGCGTGTCGCCGACGCGCACTGCAGGCACCTTTCCGAGCGGGTTGATCGCGAGATAGGCCGGCTGGCGCTGCTCGCCTGTCTTCATGTTCAGCACATGCAGCTCGTAAGGTACCTTCAACTCTTCCAGCAGCACGCGCGCACCGGTGGCGCGGGTCTGCGGCGAATAGAAGAGGGTGATCGGTTGGTTCGTTGCCATTGGAAGTCTCCCTTTCGAAAATGATCACGCCGTAAGGCGATGAAGGGAGAATGCGCCACCATACCTGTCAGGTGATGTCAGGTTGGTTTAGTATGATCGGGAAGACGAGGATTTTTCGATGCGTGCGAGCCGGCTTATCAACATACTCACGACGCTGCAGGCGAAGGGGCTGGTGACGGCCGAGGCGCTGGCGGAAGAAAATGATGTGTCGGTCAGGACCATCTACCGCGATATCGACGCGCTCTCGCTGTCTGGCATTCCGGTCTATAGCGAGCGCGGTTCCGATGGCGGTTATCGGCTGCTCGACGGCTATCGGGTGCGCCTCAATGGCCTGAGCTCGGCCGAGGCAGAGGCCATGTTCCTGTCCGGCATTCCGGGTGCCGCCGCCGATCTGGGTCTCGGCGCGCTGATGGCCGGCGCGCAGAAGAAGCTGACGGCTGCCTTACCGGAGGACCTGCGCGAAAGTGCAAGGCGCATGCAGTCGAAGTTCCATCTCGATGCGCCGACCTGGCTCGCGGAAGGAGAACAGCCTGTCTATCTCCAGGCGATTGCGGATGCGGTATGGAATTCAAAACGTATCCGCATGCGTTACCGCTCCTGGACGGCTGAGAAGACACGGCTTGCCGAACCGCTTGGCATCGTCATGAAGGGCGGTGCCTGGTATCTCGTCGCGCGGGTCGACGGCTCTGCCCGCACCTATCGTATCTCCCGCGTGCTCGACCTGATTGTGACGGAAGAACGCTTCGACTGGCCCCGGGATTTCGATCTTGCAGCCTATTGGAACGAAAACACGCGGCGGCTAGAGCTCGACCTATATCCCAAATGGGCGACAATCCGGCTCTCGCCATGGGGGTTGAAGGAGATCGAACACATGGCCCCGCCTTACGTGCGCGCCAATCTCGAATTCATCGGAGAACCGGACGACACGGGCTGGCGAAAAATCCGGCTCCCGGTGGCGCAGGAGCGCATGGCCGTGTCCGAGATGCTGAAACTGGGACCGGAGGTTGAGGTCCTTGACCCACCGGACTTGCGGCTCGCCATGCGACGAGCCGTTGAAGCCCTGATGGCCCGCTACGCTGAACCCGCCGACCTCACCAGGTGAGATCGAGCCGCTCCAGCCCGTGGAAATGATAGACATCCTTGACGGTGGGTGTCTCGGCGATCTTCAGACCCGGCAGGCGCTTGAACAGAAGCGGCAGCACGATGGCGAGCTCCAGTCTTGCGAGCGGTGCACCGATGCAGAAATGGATGCCGGCGCCGAAGGAGAGATTGGCACCTTCGTCCCGGGTCGGCTTGAAGGTCAGTGGATCAGGAAACTTGACCGGATCGAGATTGGCGGCTGCCAAGATCATGCTCACCTTATCGCCGCGCTGGAAGGCAACGCCATCGATCTCGCAGGGCTCCAGGCACCAGCGCTGGAAGATATGCACCGGTGCGCAGATTCGGAGCGTTTCCTCGACCGTGCGTTCCGTCGACTTCTCATCGGTGAATAGGGTCGACGGGTCGACGCCGCTTTCGAGAATAATCCGCACCGAATTGCCGATCTGGTGAACGGTCGCCTCATGCCCGGCATTCAAGAGCACGATGGTCGTCGAGATCAACTCGTCCTCGGTCAGGAACAGGCCCTTGTGCTCGGTATGGATCATATGGCTGAGCAGGTCGTCGCGCGGCTCGGCCCGCCGCTCGGCAATCACCTGACGCACATAGTCGGCAAATTCTTTTGCCGACCGGTCTGCGGCCTCTTCGTCGGCGCGGCTGCGCTTGAACATATACATGCCGACATAGTCATGGCTCCACTTCAGGAGCTGCGGTCCCATTTCTTCCGGAATGCCGATCATCCGGGCGATCATCGTCACCGGAATGATATCGGCAAACGAGGCCAGAAGCTCGGTCTTGCGGTCCTTTTCGAAACTGTCGATCAGGCTATTGGCGAGATCGGTGATCTCCGGCGTCATCTTCTCGACATGCCGTGAGACAAACGCGCGGTTGACAAGCGTGCGCAGCCGGGTGTGCTCCGGCGGCTCGATCTCCAGCAGCGAATGCTCCTCGGCCTTGTCGAAATTCCGGGTATGGGCCGCCGGCTCCGGCATGCCGAGTTCGTCGCGCGTGGCGATATGCAGGATCTGTCGTCCGAAGCGCCGATCGCGCAACAGCGCGTTCACATGGTCATAACCGGTATAGAACCATTGCTTCTGCTCCTCCCAGTAAAAGGTGGGACAGCTGGCATGCAGCGCCGCATAGGTTCGATTCGGATCGCTATAAAAGGCCGGATCGCGGGCATCGAGCGAGACGTGCCGGTTGGCCGGATCGATCGTCAGACAGGCGGGAATGGAAGCGGTTTCGGGCATGGCAGGCAGTCTCGCGGGAGGATTGGAAATTGGGGTTCAGCAACCCCATCTATGGCGGTATACGGCGCAAGGCATGGAAGCGACAAGGCGGATTCGTCTGAGTTACGGCCGCGGCCGACTGTTCTGCATTTCGGTGTGACCGCCTTGCCAACGCGCCGCGAAAGGCTATGTCATCTTGTGAACATCACGGGATTGAAACTGAAACCATGACGGCACCGCGCAGCAGTCTTACCGCCGGAATTTTCGCGGCCATCCGCGGAAAGCGCGTTCCCCTGCCGGGCCGAGAGCCGGCGGGCGAGCGCGGTGACACCGTCATTGCCTCCTACAATATCCACAAATGCGTCGGCACGGACAAGCGCTTCGATCCAGGCCGGATCGCCGACGTGATCGGCGAGATCGGTGCCGACATCATTGCCCTGCAGGAGGCAGACCAGCGGTTCGGCGAGCGCGCGGGCCTGCTCGACATGGAACGCCTGCATCGCGACAGCCATCTGGTCGCTGTTCCGATCGAAGCCTATTCGCCGAAAGGGCACGGCTGGCACGGCAACGTGCTGCTTCTGCGCGAGGGCACCGTTGCCAAGGTTCACCAGCTGAAGCTGCCGGGTGTCGAGCCACGCGGTGCGCTGGTCGTCGACCTCGACCTCAAGGCCGGTCCATTGCGGATCATCGCCGCGCATCTCGGTCTCCTGCGCTATTCCCGGGCGCAGCAGGCGGAAGCCATCCTGGCGGCGATCGAAGGCGCCGAGCACAGGCCGACGCTCCTGATCGGCGATCTCAACGAATGGCGCCTGGGACGCCGCTCGGCACTGAAATTCCTGACGCCGGTCTTCGATCCCGCTGCCACCGCCGTGCCGAGCTTTCCCTCTCGCTTTCCCATTCTGGCGCTCGACCGCGTGATGGGCAGCCCGCACAGCCTCGTCACGGCCGTTGAGGTGCACAACACGCCGCTTGCAAGGCTTGCGTCCGATCACCTGCCGATAAAGGCCTTCATCGACATGAAGGCGGCGCTGGCCGGTGATGCGGCGGCGCTGCCCGCCGAGCAGAGCTGAGGCGCGGGTGACGGTCATGCAGATGCTCGCAGCCTTGCTGATCATCGCTTTCGTGGCGATTGCCGGCGTCTATGCCTGGGGCCGCTTTGGCCGCCGCCCGCATGGCGCAGAAAGTCATGCGCTGCCGCCTGTGGAGGAGGCGACGGTCCTTGATCGTCTCGGGCAGTCCCTGGGCTTGCAACATGCCGGGGAAAACGGCCTCTCGCTGCTCTCCGGAAATGTCGATGCCTTCGTTGCCCGCGCGCTTTCAACCCGCCACGCCGGGCGCAGCCTCGACCTGCAGTATTATTACTGGAAAAACGACCTGACCGGCCGGTTGCTGACGCGCGAGGTTCTGGCTGCCGCCGATCGCGGCGTCCGGGTTCGGCTGCTGCTCGATGATATCAATGCCGGGCTGCACGACCGGATGTGTCTTGCACTCGATGCCCATCCGAATATCGAGGTCCGGCTGTTCAATCCGAGCCGGGCCCGGACCGACCGGTTCAAGCGCGGCGTCGAAATGGTCTTGCGCGCCTTCAGCGCCACGCGCCGCATGCACAACAAGGCCTGGATTGCCGATGGACGCGTGGTGATCACCGGCGGCCGGAACATCGGAGATGCCTATTTCGATGCGGCGGACGATTCCAACTTCCATGATCTCGATGTCTGGATGCTCGGGCCGATCGCGGAGGAAGCCGGCGTTGTCTTCGACCAGTATTGGAACAGTCAGGTGGTGTTGCCGATCGGGGCTTTGCGCACGCCCCGCGCCCACTATCTGCCGGCCTTGCGACGCAAGCTGGAAAAGCGTGCGCATAGCCAGGCCGGCCAGTCCTACCTGTCTCAGGTTGAAAAGGCTGGGGCGACGGATAGTCTCTGGCATGGCAGCCGTCGGCTGCATTGGACGGCGCATGCGCGGATCGTCGCCGACCCGCCGGAAAAGGCGCATCTGCAGAAACGCCAGAACTGGCTGATGCGCGATCTGCTCCCGGTTCTACACGGTGCGCGCAAGGAAATCCGGATCATTTCGCCCTATTTCATTCCCGGCGGCAACGGGACGGGCGAACTGGCGCGGCTGGTGGCGGCGCAGGTCGAGGTCTCGATCCTGACCAATTCGCTTGCCGCGACCGATGTCGCTGCTGTCCACGGCGCCTATGCCAATTATCGCAAGGCCTTGCTGAAAAGCGGCGTGGCGCTGTTCGAACTCAAGGCCGACACGATGGAGGCCGATCCGCAGCGCATGTCGCTGTTCGGCTCCCGCAGCGCCAGCCTGCACACCAAGGCGTTCATCGTCGATGGCAGGATCGGTTTCGTCGGCTCTATGAATTTCGATCCACGCTCGGCATCTCTGAATACGGAAATGGGGGTGCTGTTCGAACATCCCGGCTTGCTGTCGGAGGTGCGGGCGATCTTCGACGAGGAGACCTTGCCGGCAAACAGCTTCCAGCTTTCGCTGAGCGAGGGGCGGTTGCGCTGGCATGACGAGGTCGAAGGCAGGGCGCGAACCCTCAAGCGGGAACCGGAAGCCGGTTTCCTGCGACGCTTGACGGCCGGCCTCATCGGCATGCTGCCGATCGAATCGCAGCTCTGAACGCTTGGCCTTTACTCTTCGTTCACCCTGCGCAGTCCAAAGCCTGTATGAAGGCCATTTTGGCTGGTGCAATTCTCCCGTCCAGATGGCAAAGCGGGGCTCAGGTGCGGCGCGATGCCAGTTGCCCGGGTGCAATTAACGTTATCAGCGTTGGCGACTTGAAGTCGGGTACTTGGACACTCTATGTATGGGATGAGATATTTTCGATGATTCCCGGAGCGCAAAAGGGTTTGCGATCCAGATTGACAAAGGTTTGACATGAGAAATCCCGTTGATACCGCGATGGCCCTGGTGCCGATGGTTGTTGAACAGACCAACCGCGGCGAACGTTCCTACGATATTTTCTCCCGCCTCCTGAAAGAACGCATCATCTTTCTGACCGGTCCCGTCGAAGACCATATGGCGACGCTGATCTGCGCGCAGTTGCTGTTCCTCGAGGCCGAAAACCCGAAGAAGGAAATCGCGCTCTATATCAATTCGCCGGGCGGCGTCGTCACCGCCGGCATGGCCATCTATGACACGATGCAGTTCATCAAGCCGGCCGTATCGACGCTCTGCATCGGCCAGGCCGCATCCATGGGCTCGCTGCTTCTCGCCGCCGGTCACAAGGACATGCGTTTTGCGACGCCGAACGCCCGCATCATGGTTCACCAGCCGTCCGGCGGTTTCCAGGGGCAGGCTTCCGACATTGAGCGTCATGCGCGGGATATCCTGAAGATGAAGCGTCGCCTGAACGAGGTCTACGTCAAGCATACCGGCCGCACGCTTGAGGAAGTCGAGCAGACGCTCGATCGCGACCATTTCATGACCGCGGACGAGGCCCTGAGCTGGGGCGTCATCGACAAGGTCATCACGTCGCGCGAGGCCATGGAAGGCGCGCAGCCGGCGTAAGTTCAAGCTTTTGTGTGCGGATAGATGCAATTGTGACACATTTGTAATCGTTATTGGGCTTTATCCGCTCGTCAAAGCCGTTAGTATCTGCCGTTAATGCTATGTTGAAGTTTGAAGTTCTAGCATTCGGTATTCGGTGGGAGTTCTGTTGCCGCCGGACGTCAGACAGGTTTGTTTGAGGCCGGCTCGTACTCCCGAAAGCCATGCAGTTGCAGGCGCACACGGCGGCAGTTTCTGCAAGGCGGGTTGAGTGGTCCGTGGTATCCTTCAGGGGTGCACGGCGTGCTGGAAGGACATTGAAATGAGCAAGGTCAGCGGTAGCAACGGCGGTGACTCCAAGAATACGCTTTATTGTTCGTTTTGCGGCAAGAGCCAGCACGAGGTCCGCAAGCTGATTGCCGGACCGACAGTGTTCATCTGCGATGAATGCGTCGAATTGTGCATGGACATCATCCGCGAAGAGAACAAGACCTCCATGGTCAAGTCGCGCGATGGCGTGCCGACACCGCAGGAAATCATCAAGGTTCTCGACGAGTACGTGATTGGCCAGCAACAGGCCAAGCGCATCCTGTCGGTCGCCGTTCACAACCATTACAAGCGGCTGGCGCACTCGACGAAGGGGAGCGACATCGAGCTGGCGAAGTCCAACATCATGCTGGTCGGCCCGACCGGCTGCGGCAAGACCTATCTTGCCCAGACGCTCGCCCGCATCATCGATGTTCCCTTCACCATGGCAGATGCAACGACGCTGACCGAAGCCGGTTATGTCGGCGAGGACGTCGAAAACATCATCCTGAAACTTCTTCAGTCCGCCGACTACAACGTCGAGCGCGCCCAGCGCGGCATCGTCTATATCGACGAAGTCGACAAGATTTCGCGCAAGTCCGACAATCCGTCGATCACCCGTGACGTCTCGGGCGAGGGCGTGCAGCAGGCGCTTCTGAAGATCATGGAAGGCACCGTCGCTTCGGTCCCGCCGCAGGGCGGCCGCAAGCATCCGCAGCAGGAATTCCTGCAGGTGGACACGACCAACATCCTGTTCATTTGCGGCGGTGCCTTTGCCGGCCTCGACAAGATCATTTCGGCACGCGGCGAAAAGACCTCGATCGGTTTTGGCGCACAGGTGCGTTCGCCGGAAGATCGCCGTGTCGGCGAAGTGCTGCGTGAACTCGAGCCGGAAGATCTGGTGAAGTTCGGTCTCATTCCCGAGTTCATCGGTCGTCTGCCGGTTCTGGCGACGCTCGAAGACCTCGACGAGGATGCGCTGATCCAGATCCTGGCGGAGCCGAAGAACGCGCTGATCAAGCAGTACCAGCGCCTCTTCGAGATGGAAGACGTCGAACTGACGTTCCACGAAGATGCGCTGCGCGAAATCGCCAAGCGGGCGATCACCCGCAAGACCGGTGCCCGCGGACTGCGTTCGATCATGGAAAAGATTCTGCTCGACACGATGTTCGAACTGCCGACGCTGGAAGGTGTTCGCGAGGTCGTCATCTCGGACGAGGTCGTCAAGGGATCCGCCCGGCCGCTCTACATCTATTCGGAGCGCTCCGAGGAGAAGGCCAACGTTTCGGCCTGACCGTCTCGAAGCATATCAATTTCTGGAAAAGGCTCGCCGCAAGCGGGCCTTTTTCTTGGCGCATTGTTTCCATGAAAAGGCAGGCGATGCCGATGACCGGCAGATTCCGTGATTGCCAAGGGCAATCAACACGACGATGATGTGACGATTCTGTGTTGACGCGTTTGAACGGCGACGCTGCGTGGCCCACCCCAAGGCAAGGTCCGCAACAGTCAGGTACCGTATATGTCGAAGACCCTCTGCTTGCGATGACCGGTGTTGGTCAAAGGGTTGAAATCAGAGTTGGCGCACTCCACTTCTGTTGTGGAAAAAATGACGGCCGGCGGCGCCTTGAACGCATCCGGTAACGGGCCCGGAAACGGGACGGAAAGGAAATGACATGACGAACAAAACGTCTTCGACAATCGAGAGCGCGACCTACCCGGTCCTGCCGCTGCGCGATATTGTAGTGTTTCCGCACATGATCGTGCCGCTCTTCGTCGGACGTGAAAAGTCGATCCGTGCGCTTGAAGAGGTCATGGGCACCGACAAGCAGATCATGCTTGCGACCCAGATCAACGCCAGCGACGACGACCCGGAGCCTTCGGCCATCTACCAGATCGGCACGATCGCCAATGTCCTGCAATTGCTGAAACTGCCCGATGGCACGGTCAAGGTTCTCGTCGAAGGCCGCTCCCGGGCCGAGATCGATGGCTATACGCGCCGCGAGGAGTTTTACGAGGCGATGGCGCATGCGCTGCCGGAACCGGCGGACGATCCGGTCGAGGTCGAGGCGCTGAGCCGCTCGGTGGTCTCCGAATTCGAGAGCTACGTAAAGCTCAATAAGAAGATTTCCCCGGAAGTGGTCGGTGCCGCCAGCCAGATCGAGGACTATTCCAAGCTGGCTGATACGGTCGCCTCGCACCTCTCCATCAAGATCGTCGAAAAGCAGGAAATGCTGGAGACGACCAGCGTCAAGATGCGCCTGGAAAAGGCCCTCGGCTTCATGGAAGGCGAGATTTCCGTCCTGCAGGTTGAAAAGCGCATCCGCTCGCGCGTCAAGCGCCAGATGGAAAAGACCCAGCGCGAATATTACCTTAACGAGCAGATGAAGGCGATCCAGAAGGAACTTGGCGACGGCGACGAAGGTCGTGACGAAATGGCCGAGCTGGAAGACAAGATCGTCAAGGCCAAGCTCTCCAAGGAGGCCCGCGAAAAGGCGGATGCCGAGATGAAGAAGCTGCGTCAGATGAGCCCGATGTCGGCGGAAGCCACTGTCGTGCGCAACTATCTGGATTGGCTGACGGGTATTCCGTGGAACAAGAAGTCGAAGATCAAGACCGATCTCAACCACGCCGAAAAGGTGCTGGAAGTCGATCACTTCGGCCTCGACAAGGTCAAGGAACGCATTGTCGAATATCTGGCCGTCCAGGCGCGCTCGACCAAGATCAAGGGCCCGATCCTGTGCCTCGTCGGTCCTCCCGGCGTCGGCAAGACATCACTCGCCAAGTCGATCGCCAAGGCGACCGGCCGCGAATATGTGCGCATGGCGCTCGGCGGCGTCCGTGACGAAGCCGAAATCCGTGGACACCGGCGGACCTATATCGGCTCGATGCCCGGCAAGGTCATCCAGTCGATGAAGAAGGCCAAGAAGTCAAACCCGCTCTTCCTGCTCGATGAAATCGACAAGATGGGCCAGGATTTCCGTGGCGATCCGTCGTCGGCGCTGCTCGAGGTGCTCGATCCGGAACAGAACTCGACGTTCATGGACCACTATCTGGAGGTCGAATACGATCTCTCGAACGTGATGTTCATCACCACCGCGAACACGCTGAATATCCCGGCGCCCCTGATGGACCGCATGGAGATCATCCGTATCGCCGGTTACACGGAAGAGGAAAAGAAGGAGATCGCCAAGCGCCATCTGCTTCCGAAGGCTATCCGCGACCACGCGCTGCAGCCGGCCGAATTCTCGATGACCGACGAAGCGCTGGAAGTCACGATCCAGACCTACACCCGGGAAGCCGGCGTGCGCAGTCTTGAACGCGAACTGATGAAGGTCGCGCGCAAGGCCGTGACCGAAATCATCAAGGGCAAGACCAAGACGGTCGAAGTCACCAAGGCCAACCTGAATGATTATCTGGGCGTTCCGCGCTATCGCCACGGCGAAGCGGAAGGCGAGGATCAGGTCGGCGTCGTCACGGGTCTCGCCTGGACCGAAGTCGGCGGCGAGCTTCTGACGATCGAAGGCGTGATGATGCCCGGCAAGGGCCGCATGACGGTGACCGGCAACCTGCGCGACGTGATGAAGGAATCGATTTCCGCTGCGGCATCCTATGTCCGTTCGCGCGCGATCGACTTCGGCATCGAGCCGCCGCTGTTCGACAAGAGCGACATCCATGTGCACGTTCCAGAAGGTGCGACGCCCAAGGATGGCCCGTCCGCGGGTGTTGCCATGGCGACCGCCATCGTGTCGATCATGACCGGGATCGCCATCGACAAGAATGTCGCGATGACGGGCGAGATCACGTTGCGTGGTCGTGTCCTGCCGATCGGCGGCTTGAAGGAAAAGCTGCTGGCCGCTCTGCGTGGCGGTATCAAGAAGGTGCTTATCCCGGAAGAAAACGCCAAGGATCTGGCGGAGATTCCGGACAATGTGAAGAACAACATGGAGATCATCCCGGTTTCCCATATTGGCGAGGTGCTGAAGCACGCGCTGGTGCGGGCACCGGTGGCGATCGAATGGGATGCTTCCAAGCAGGCAACAACGATTCCCGCAGCGGAATCGGCGGATGATGCCGGTGCGTTGATCGCGCACTGAAATCGCTCATATACCCGCCGTTTTGTGATCGTCGCATCACGTTGGCACAAAAAACACTGGAGACCGGCATCATTGCCGGTCTTTTTTATGTAAAACCTCACGCAAAGCCTTGCATTACCGGGCATTCGGGGCGATTGGGTTTGCCAAGGCGGGGGCAATGCGTATGCTTCCCCCGGCTTGAAAATTAATTCGTGTCGAACCAGTATGAAAGGGGTGGAAACATGAACAAGAATGAGCTCGTGTCGGCAGTTGCCGAGAAGGCCGGCCTGTCCAAGACCGACGCATCTTCCGCAGTTGATGCAATCTTTGAAGTTGTCCAGGGCGAACTGAAGAATGGCGGCGACGTCCGTCTCGTCGGTTTCGGAAACTTCTCCGTCAGCCGCCGCGAAGCATCCAAGGGTCGTAACCCGTCCACCGGCGCAGAAGTCGATATTCCGGCACGCAACGTGCCGAAGTTCACTGCCGGCAAGGGTCTGAAGGACGCTGTCAACTAAGTTTCATGTTTCATCTGCGGCACGGCATGCTTCCGGCATGCGGTGGATCGCAGGTTGCCAGGAGGCCCGGGTTTTCCCGGGCCTCTTTGCGTTTGGCCACGGCCTGTCATTCGCCTGTTACAGAGCCGGACCAAAACCCCACCATCGTTCCACACGTTCCGGAGGGGCCATTTCATGAAGATGATTTCCATTTCAGCGGCATTTGCAACGGCGCTTGCCGCATCCACCGTTTCACCGGCTCAGGCCGAACCCGTTTTCAACCGTATCGCGTCCTTTGCCGTAGCCGGCAACCTGCCGGCCGCTGCCGACAGGAAGTCGGTCACATCAGCCGAAATCATCACAGCGACGCCCGACGGTATGACGCTGATTTATTCCGACAGCCCGCTGAAGGCGATCGGCTTTATTGACATCACCGACGCCAAGGCACCGAAGGCCGGCGGGGTGGTGTCGTTCGAGGGCGAGCCGACTTCCGTTACGGCCATCGGTTCAAAGGCGCTGGTCGCCGTGAACACCCGCGAAAGTTTCGTCAAGCCGTCCGGCTTCCTGGCCACGGTCGATGTGGCCACGAAAAAGATCGATGCCACTTGCGATCTCGGCGGCCAGCCGGATTCGGTTGCCGTTAGCAAGGATGGAACCTTTGTCGCTATTGCCATCGAGAACGAGCGCGACGAGGACGTCAATGACGGACAGATCCCGCAGATGCCGGCTGGCGATCTCGTCATCGTTTCGTTGAGCGAGGGCGTCGCCGATTGCAGTTCGATCAAGCATGTGTCGCTCACCGGTCTGGCGGAGGTTGCCGGTGACGATCCTGAACCCGAATTCGTGGCGATCAATGCGCTCGGCGAGATTGCCCTGACGCTGCAGGAAAACAATCACATCGTCATCATCGACGGCAAGACCGCCACCGTGAAGACGCATTTTTCGGCCGGCACGGTCAATCTCTCCGCGGTCGATGACAAGCGCGATGGCAAACTGTCGTTCACCGCGGATCTGAAAGACGTCAAGCGCGAACCAGACGCCGTGAAGTGGCTGGGTGACAACCGTCTGGTCGTCGCCAATGAAGGCGACTATGAGGGCGGCGCGCGCGGCTTCACGATCTTCGAAAAGACCGGCAAGGTACTCCACGAATCCGGTTCGAGTTTCGAACATGCAGCGGCCGCGATCGGTCACTATCCGGATAAGCGTTCGTCCGCCAAGGGCATCGAGCCGGAAGGCCTGGAAGCTGCGACCTTCGGCGAAGACAAGCTGTTCTTCGTCCTGGCCGAGCGCGCCTCCCTCGTCGGTGTCTACAAGGATACCGGTGCGGATCCGGAGCTGTTGCAGCTCCTGCCGTCGGGCGTCTCGCCGGAAGGCGCCGTCGCCATTCCTGGCCGCAACCTCCTGGCAACGGCCAACGAGGTCGATCTTGTCGAGGATGGCGGCGCCCGCTCGCACGTCATGATCTACGAGCGTGCCGAAGGCACGGTTGCCTATCCGCAGATCACGTCGGCCGAGAAGGATGGCGTGCCGCTCGGCTTCGGCGCTCTCTCCGGTCTTGCCGCGATCAAGGATCAGCCGGGCAAGCTCCATGCAGTCAGCGACTCCGTCTATTCCTCGCAGCCGCGCATCTTCACGATCGATGCCACTCAGACGCCGGCGCTGATCACCGATGCGCTGGCGATCACCCGCGATGGTGCTCCGGCCCAGAAGCTCGACATCGAAGGGATCGCCAATGACAGTGAAGGCGGCTTCTGGCTGGCTTCCGAGGGCGATGCTGCCAAGCTCTATGCGAATGCACTTATCCATGTGAATGCCAAGGGCGTGATCAAGAAGGAAATCGCCATTCCGGACGAACTCCGCGCCAACGAAGCGCGCTGGGGTTTCGAAGGTGTGACCAGCGTTGGCGAAGGCGATGCAACGACGCTGTGGATGGCGATGCAGCGGCCCTGGAAGGATGACGAAAAGGGCTTCGTCAAGCTCGTTTCCTACAATCCGGTCTCCGAGGAATGGGGTGCGGTGCGTTACCCGCTCGAAAAGACTGAAGAAGGTTGGGTCGGCCTGTCGGAAATCACCGTCCACGGGGACTACGCCTATGTCATCGAGCGTGACAACCTGATCGGCGATGCCGCCAGGCTGAAGAAGCTCTATCGTGTTGCCCTTGCCGATCTGAAGCCTGCCAAACTCGGCGGCGACCTGCCGGTGGTCGATAAGGAAGAGGTGCGTGACCTTCTCCCCGACCTCAAGAAATCCGGCGGCTATGTCGTCGACAAGGTCGAGGGCTTTGCGATCGATGCCGCCGGCATCGGCTATGTCGTCACCGACAATGACGGGGTCGACGATTCCTCTGGCGAGACGTTGTTCTTCCCGGTCGGAAACATGAACGCCATGTAGGCGTTGCAAGCAATTGCCCTAGCCGAAAAACAAAGAGGCCGGGTCGCGATGCCCGGCCTCTTTCGTATCACTGCTTACCGGCTTGCAGCCGCCATCGGTTACTGCGCGGCCTCGGCCGGCGTCACATCCGGCTCTTCCTTGCGCTTGCGGATTTCGTCCGCCTTGACCACCAGACGGCTGACGATGTCGTACATCTGGTCGAGCTGCGTATCGTCGAGCGCGGAGAAGATTTCGTCGATCAACTGCTTGCGCGGATGCTCCGCGGCCTCCAGCACCACGCGGCCAACTTCCGTGATGGAAACGATCTTGGCGCGGCGGTCTTCCGGGTCGGGCTTGCGCTCCACCAGCTTGTCGCGCTCGAGGCCGTCAATCGCTTCGGTAACGGTCCGCGGGGCGAAATTCAAGGCACAAGCAATATCCGTCGAGCGGCAGGGACCAAGCTTGCTCAGGAAGAACAGGAACTTGCTGCGCGCCAGCGAGACGCCTTCTTCCGTCATGGATTCATTCACCAACCGGTGGACCCGATGGTAAAGCTCAAACAGTTTGTCTGAAACGTCAAATGTGCTTTTCATTACCACGATATGGATATTGTGAGGGGCCATGTCAAATGGCAGTAACAACGTTGTTGCTACGACATTCTTCTCAATGTCAATAATTTTCTGCCGGATCGCTGCTAAAACATGACATCCCGGTCGTTGGGCGCGGTTCTGGCGGAAAGGCCTGCATAGCATCGGTGCGGCCGTCGCCCACCATTGACGCAAAGCTACCGGGCGGGTCATGCTCGGCAATGCCCTTTCGCTTCGTTCACACCGCCGATCTCCATCTCGATTCGCCGCTGCGCAGCCTCGCCCTGAAAAATCAGGATCTCGCAGATCTTGTGCGCGGCGCTACCCGCAAGGCCCTGGAAGCGATCGTCGATCTTTGCCTTGCCGAGGCGGTGGATGCGCTTCTGGTGGCTGGCGACCTCTATGACGGATCGCAGACTTCGATGAACACCGCGCTCTATCTTGCCGGCGAGCTTCGCCGTCTGGAGCAGGCCGGCATCCGGGTTTTCCTCATTCGCGGCAATCATGATTCGCAGTCGACCATCAAGAAGGAACTGACGCTGCCTGCCAATGTGCATCTCTTTGCCGGCCGGGTAAAACCCATGCTTGCGAAGATCCTCGACAGCGGGCGCGAGATTTATATCCATGGTGTCGGCTTCGACAATCCGCATGCACCGGACAGTCTGCTGTCCGCCTTTCAGCCGCCGGTCGTCGATGCCGTCAATATCGGCATGTTGCATACGAGTCTGGCCGGTGCGCCGGGTCACGACCCCTATGCCCCCTGCAGTGTCGCCGAGCTTGCACGGCACGGGTTCGACTATTGGGCGCTGGGCCATGTGCACCAGCGGCAGGTGCACAATCTCCAGCCACTGGTCGTCATGCCCGGCATGCCGCAGGGACGGGATATCAACGAAGCGGGCGCCAAGACGGTCACGCTGGTCACCGTCGGCGATGACGGCCAGCTGACAGTCGAGGAGCGCGCCATCGGGCAGGCCGTCTTCGAGCGGTTGACGGTCGATCTCACCGGCCTCCCGGAATGGCCGCTGATGATCGAGGCGGCCGGACAGGCGATCTCTTCAATCCGACAGGCGACCACAGCCGAACAATTGATCCTGCGGCTGCATCTTGTCGGCACGACGCCGCTGGCATGGAAGCTCCGGCGCGATCCCGAGTTCCTCTTAGCCGAGATCGCCAATCTGGCGGCTGCCTATCCCGGCTGCTGGATCGAAAAGGTCGAGGTGTCCTGTGTTGCGCCCGGTGCGGACAATGCCCGCGGCGGCCCGGACCCGGTCGAGGAGGTGGCGAACCTCGTGCGTACCGATGTCCTGTCCTCCTATTCCTTTCGCCAGCAGATCGGCGAGACATTGAAGGAACTGCTCGGACATTTGCCGCGTGAAATCCGCGAGCGTCTGGAGAAGGACGAGGCATCCATCGAGGGATTGCTGACGACCATCGGTCGCGAGGGGAGCGACGATGTGCTTGCCCGTCTGCATGGAATATCCGACGACACAGAGGGCCAGCGCTGATGCGGCTGAACCGGCTCGATCTCGTTCGCTACGGCAAATTTACCGGGCGCAGCCTTGATTTCGGGGCGGCGAAAGCCGGAAGCCCCGATCTGCATGTGGTCTACGGACCGAACGAGGCCGGAAAATCGACGCTGTTCTCGGCATTCCTCGATTTCCTGTTCGGCATCGAGCATTTGAGCAGCTACGGCTTTCTTCATCCCTATCCGACCATGCGCGTCGGTGGCGAGATCGAGGCGGGCGGGCAGGTGCACGAGGCGTATCGGGTGAAGCGCAAGCAGAACACGCTGCTTGGCCCTAAAGACGAGCCTTTGCCTGACAATCTGTTTTCCGGCGCGCTCGGCTCGATCGACCGGACTACCTACCGGATGATGTTCTCGCTCGACGACGACAGCATCGAGAAGGGTGGCGAAAGCATCCTGAAAAGCGAGGGCGAACTCGGCACCCTGCTGTTTTCCGCCAGTTCCGGCATGCCGGACAGCAATGCAATCCTCTCCGCCCTCAAGGGGGAGGCGGACAGCTTCTACAAGCCGAGGGGGCAGAAACATCATCTGGGCGAACTTAAGGCGGAACTGGATGCCCTGAAGGAGCAGAAGGCGGCAATTGATACCAATGCCAGGGACTATGCGGTGCTGCGCAAGACCCGCGATACGGCAGCCGACCGACATGCCAAGGCGTCGGAAGCACGAACTGACGCACGGCTGGCACTGGAGTTCGCCCGCGACAAGATTGGCGGGCTGGCACTTCTTGACCGCTTGCGCGGCCTGCGCAGCGAACTGGCGACCGGTGAGGACGATTGCGATCCGCCATTGGCCTGGCATGCGCTTTTGCCGCATCTGCTGCAGCGAGATGTCGAACTATCGACAGGTCTTGCCCAGATCGATGCCGATCTTCAACGTCGCCAGAATAAAATCGACGGAATAAACATCGATGATGCCGTGTTGGCCGTGGAACCGGTGATCGCTGAGCTGGAGCAGTCCGATCTCGAAGCGCGGCACCGAACGGCGATCAAGGACATGCCGTCGCGGCTGGACGAACGAGAGCGGGTCCTGATCGAAATCGCTCGTCTTCTGGCGCGTCTGGGGCGTGATCCGGACGAGGATCCGCTACCGCTTGTTCTGCCCGCCGCCGTCACCGGACGGTTGCAGGAACTGGCGCAACGCCATTCGGGGCTTGCGGAAAAGCTGGCGGGCGCGCGGTCTGAGCTTCAGTCGGCGGGGCAGGCGCGTGACGTGGCTGCTGCTGCCCTCGCCAGGCTCGGCGATGACGGCACGGGCGATAGCGCACCGGATCCGGCAAACCTCTCCGAAGTCCTGCGGCTAATTCGCCAGGATGACTGCATGAGACGGCAGAAGGCTGCCCGGCGGGAAATCGCCCTGCTGGAAGAGCAGATGGACGAGCGCCTCGCAGGTCTTTTGCCATTCGCGGGGAGTGTCGATGACCTTTTGGTCATGCCGGTGCCGGTCGATGCCGACGTGGCCGATTGGAAACGCCGTCTTGCCGCCCTTGAGGGTGCCGGCGCGCGCCTGCAGGATCGCATCGCCGACGAACGCACCGGCATGGCTGTCGAACGCGGCCGGCTGGACGAACTGACACGGCTTGGCGGCTTTGCCGGCGATGAGGCGGCCCTTGCGTTGCGCGCGGCGCGCGACGACGCCTGGAGCCGGCATCTTGAAGATTTCGACCGTCCGTCCGCGACTGTTTTCGAAAACGCCATGAAGCGCGATGACGAGGCCTCCGCCTTGCGGATGGCACAATCGGAAAGGCTGGCGGAAGCGCGGGGACTGTCGCTGACGCTTGCGGAGCACGAGGCCCGTCTGTCGCTGTTTCAGGAGCAGGCCCTGGAAAACCAGGCCTTGCTGGACGGACTGGTGGCGACCGTTGCCGCTGCTGCCCGTCTTTGCGGCCTGCCGGAGGCGACTTCGGTTGCGCAGTTGGAGGCATGGTTGGCAAGGCGTCTTGCCGCCCTTGACGGAAGAGCTGCGTTGCGGACCGCCCGACGCGAACTGGAAGCGGCAGTCGCTGATGAAGAGGATTTGCGCCGGCGGCTCGCGCTTCAGTTGAGCCAACTCGGCTTGGAGGATGCACCCGATCGCCTGGACGATGCCATCGTCTTCGCCGATGCGCTGGTGGTGCGGATGCAGGCGCTTCGCAGCCAGAAGGTCGCGGCGGCAGAGGCCATGGAGCGAACGGTGCGGGCGCTGGCGACGCGCAGCGAGGCGCTCGCTGCAGCCGAAGATGCCATGAACGACTGGGCGTTGAACTGGACGGAGGCCACGGCTCAGACCTGGCTTGTCCGGCAGAACCGACCGGTCGCGCCCTCCGAGATTGGCCCCGTGCTGGGCGTTCTTCAGGAACTCGACAAACTGTTGCAGCGAAAGTCGGATCTCGACCATCGCATCGATGGCATGCGCCGTGACCAGTCCGCGTTCCGGGCCTCCGTTGAAGCCATTGCCGGGCAACTGGCGATATCCGGCACGGACCCGCTATCGGCATTTCTGGAGACGAAGGCCCGACTGGCGACCTTGCGGGAAAACCAGTCGCTACTGAACAGGCTGGCAGAAGAGAGCACCGAGAAGCAGTTGGAGCGGCAGGCCCTTGTCGAGGATCAGGCCCGCCACGACGCCGTGAAGCAGGAGATGCTGGCCTTTTTCGGTTGCGATACGCTGGGGGAGGTCCATGCTCGACTGGAGGCCGTGCATGCGCGAGACCGCCTGCGCGAGCGCATCGCCGAGACCGGCCGCGATCTCTGCGCCCGGCTGAAGGTCGGGACGACCGACGAGGCAGAATCCATTCTTGCTGCTGTGGATGCGGGCGAACTCGAGCGTGACGTGGTGACGCTCGAATTGCGTCTGGAGGAATGCGATCGCGACACGGCGGAAGCGCATGCGGAGCAACGCGAGGCGGAGAAAGCCCTGGCGACCATCGGTGGCGACGATCGGGCCGCGCATTTGGACGAACAGCGGCGCACGATCCTGCTCGACATCGAGGAAAAGGCGATGGCCTATCTGCGCCTGCGTGCCGGCATCCTGTCCACCGAAATGGCGCTCAGGCTCTACCGCGAGCGCCATCGCAGCGCGATGATGCAGCGCGCCTCGGCTGCCTTCAACCGGATCAGCGGCGGCGAATATTCAGGCCTTTCCACGCAGAGCGAGAACGGCAAGGAGTTCCTGATTGCAAACGCCGCGAACGGCGCGTCGAAGGTTGCCGATGATCTGTCGAAGGGCACGCGGTTCCAGCTCTATCTGGCGCTGCGCATGGCGGGCTATCATGAAATTGCCGCGACACGCGAAATCCTGCCCTTTATTGCCGACGATATCATGGAGACATTCGATGATGGTCGCGCCGAACATGCCTTCGGGCTGATGGCGGACATGGGGCGTGTCGGCCAGGTGATCTATCTGACCCACCACCAGCATCTTTGCGATATCGCCAGGCGCGCCTGCCCGGACGCTACGATCCACACGCTGTGACAGCGACGGAAACGATCGTTTGCAGACATCGCACCGTTTTTTAAGCGCAAGCGGCGCGTCTTGAAGAGCATGGCAAAGTGCAAGATGAGGCAATTCAGGGAGGAAAATGGTGGGCGATGACGGACTCGAACCGCCGACATCCTCGGTGTAAACGAGGCGCTCTACCAACTGAGCTAATCGCCCCCCGCGTTGGTGGCTGTGATCTATGCGTATCTGGATGAAACCGCAAGAGCGTACGCAAAGATTTTTCGATTTTTTTCGACAGGTGTGCAGCAAAGCCCCGGGAAGCCGGGAGAGGCGTCGTCAGGCGGTTGGATCGGGCTTGCTGACGAAAGCGGGTGTCGGGTCCGTATCCCCGACGGCTGGTAGAATGTTGATCCTGCTGCTTTCGATTCTCATCGCAAGTCATTGAAATTTAGACGCCTGGGTCAGTCACTGTGGATAAGGGGCCGTTGCCGAAAAAACTTTTCATACATGATCCCTGTATTTGCAGGACTTGCGGGAAAGAAATTTCGAAATGTCATGATTTTGTTTTTAACGCGCTTGACACTCCCGATTTAACCCCTTAATCAGCCGCTCATCGAACGGCGCAACACGCTGGTTCGACACGAAAGACGCCTCCGGGCGGTCTTTTAGAAAAATGCGCGGGTGTAGCTCAGTTGGTTAGAGTGCCGGCCTGTCACGCCGGAGGTCGCGGGTTCGAGCCCCGTCACTCGCGCCATTTTTCTTCTTTAAACCTCCTCCATGAATTCAGTCTGGATGCGCGTGCGGAACCTTGCGACCTTATGTCCCGCACGGTTCAAGCCGTGCGTTTCGCGCTGTTCTCCCATGCGTATAAGCGCGTTTTCAATCGTTTTAAGGTGTTTGCGCCGGCCGGTCGGAGATGCTAGCTTTTGCGGGCATTTTATTCCCGCGAAGGAACGGGTTGAAAAGCCGCTTGAAGGGTTGCGCACCGGCGCTGGCTGCGCTAACCACTTTGGCGTTGCAACATATTTTTCGGCTTGCATGGCTTCGGTTTCGGCGCTCTTCTGCGCTCCTTGCGGGCAGGGACGGACACAATGACAGACCTTCTCGGTTCCTATCTCCCGATCGCGATTTTCATCGCTATTGCCCTTGTTATCGGCATCGCGCTTCTGGTTGCGCCGTTCGCGATCGCGTTCAAGGCGCCCGATTCCGAAAAGCTCTCGGCCTATGAGTGCGGCTTCAATGCCTTCGACGACGCGCGCATGAAGTTCGACATCCGATTCTATCTCGTGTCGATCCTGTTCATCATCTTCGATCTGGAAGTGGCTTTCCTGTTTCCCTGGGCGGTCGCCTTTAAGGATATCGGCTGGTTCGGTCTGTGGTCGATGATGGTCTTCCTCGGCGTGCTGACCATCGGCTTCATCTATGAATGGAAGAAGGGAGCACTCGAATGGGAGTAGCAACCACACCGCTCGTGGCGCAGGCGTCCACGGGCATCATCGACCCCTCCACCGGCAAGCCGGTCGGCAGCAATGACGCATTTTTCGGCGAGATCAACAACGAGCTTGCCGACAAGGGCTTTCTCGTCACTTCGACCGATGAACTCATCAACTGGGCGCGCACCGGCTCGCTGATGTGGATGACCTTTGGTCTGGCCTGTTGCGCCGTCGAGATGATGCAGATGTCGATGCCGCGTTACGACGCCGAGCGTTTCGGCTTTGCGCCGCGCGCCTCACCGCGCCAGTCCGACGTGATGATCGTTGCAGGCACGCTGACCAACAAGATGGCACCGGCTCTGCGCAAGGTCTACGACCAGATGCCCGAGCCGCGCTACGTGATCTCCATGGGGTCCTGTGCCAATGGCGGCGGCTACTATCACTATTCCTATTCGGTGGTGCGCGGCTGCGATCGTATCGTGCCCGTCGATATCTACGTGCCGGGCTGTCCTCCCACGGCAGAAGCACTGCTTTACGGCGTGCTCCTGCTGCAGAAGAAAATCCGCCGCACCGGCACGATCGAACGGTAAGGGCAGGGGACCTGATCAATGAGTGAAGCCCTGAACGAGCTTGCCACCTACATCACCGAGACGCAGGGTGCACTGGTCGCTGACAGCGTCATGAGCTTTGGCGAACTGACGCTGATCTCGACGGTTGAGAACATCATTCCGCTCCTGACTTTCCTGCGCGACGACAAGCGCTGCGGTTTCATCAATTTCACTGATATCTGCGGTGTCGACTGGCCACAGCGGGCCGATCGTTTCGATGTCGTCTATCACCTCATGTCGCCGAAGCAGAACCTGCGCATCCGCATCAAGGTGGCAACCAACGAGGATAAGCCGGTGCCGTCGGCAACGGCGGTCTATCCCGGCGCCGACTGGTTCGAACGGGAAGCCTACGACATGTACGGCATCCTGTTCACCGGCCATCCGGACCTGCGCCGCATCCTCACGGATTACGGCTTCGAGGGCTATCCGCTGCGCAAGGATTTTCCGACGACAGGTTTCGTCGAGGTTCGCTACGACGACGAAGCCAAGCGCGTGGTCTACGAGCCGGTCGAACTGAAACAGGAATTCCGCAACTTTGACTTCACGTCGCCCTGGGAAGGAACAGACTATGTTCTGCCGGGCGACGAAAAGGCGAAAGCGCAGTAACGCAGTCATTATGAAGGCTGATCGCCTTCGCAGCAGGATTTATCCGGCTTGGAGCAAGCGGTATGAACGAACACAACGTCCGGAATTTCAATATCAATTTCGGCCCGCAGCATCCGGCGGCGCATGGCGTTTTGCGTCTGGTTCTTGAACTCGACGGCGAGATCGTCGAGCGCGTCGATCCGCATATCGGCCTTTTGCACCGCGGTACCGAAAAGCTGATCGAGACGAAGACCTATCTGCAGGCTGTCCCGTATTTCGATCGTCTCGATTATGTCGCGCCGATGAACCAGGAACATGCCTTCGCGATGGCTGTCGAGAAGCTGACGAAGACGGAAGTGCCGATCCGCGGCCAGCTGATCCGCGTCCTTTATTCCGAAATTGGCCGTATCCTGTCGCATCTTCTCAACGTCACGACGCAGGCCATGGACGTCGGTGCGTTGACGCCGCCTCTCTGGGGTTTCGAAGAGCGCGAAAAGCTGATGGTGTTCTATGAACGAGCCTGCGGCGCACGCATGCACTCGGCCTATATCCGTCCGGGCGGCGTGCATCAGGATCTGCCGCATGAATTGGTCGAGGATATCGGCAAGTGGATCGATCCGTTCCTGAAGACGGTCGATGATATCGATGAGCTTCTGACCGGCAACCGCATCTTCAAGCAGCGCAACGTCGATATCGGCGTCGTGACCCTGGATGACGCCTGGGCCTGGGGCTTTTCCGGCGTCATGGTGCGCGGATCGGGCGCTGCCTGGGACCTGCGCAAGTCGCAGCCCTATGAATGTTATGCCGATCTCGATTTCGACATCCCGATCGGCAAGAACGGCGACTGCTTCGATCGCTACCTGATCCGCATGATCGAGATGCGCGAATCGGCCAAGATCATGCGCCAGTGCGTCGATCGGCTGCTGGGCGATGCCAAGATCGGGCCGATTTCGTCGCTTGACGGCAAGGTCGTTCCGCCCAAGCGCGGCGAGATGAAGCGCTCCATGGAAGCGCTGATCCACCATTTCAAGCTCTACACCGAAGGCTATCATGTGCCCGAGGGTGAAGTTTACGCAGCAGTCGAGGCGCCGAAGGGTGAGTTCGGCGTCTATCTGGTTTCGGATGGCTCCAACAAGCCTTACCGCTGCAAGATCAAGGCGCCGGGTTATGCCCATCTCCAGGCGATGGATTATATCTGTCGCGGCCACCAGCTGGCGGATGTATCGGCCGTGCTGGGCTCGCTCGACATCGTTTTCGGTGAGGTCGACCGCTGATGCGCCTTCTCGTTCCTGCAATCCTCGGTCTGTCTCTCCTTTCCTGCTCCGCACTGGCGCAGGAAACGACGGATTCGAGCAGCTTGCAGGATACGTCAAGCGCCAGTTCCGGCGGAAGCATGAGCAGCCTCCTGGCCAAGGGCTACGAGATCAAGGCCGCGGTGCCGAATGGCACGCGCTACATCGTATTTTTGCAGAAAGACAAGTCAGCCTTTGCTTGCGAATTCGTCACCCTGACGAAATCGCGGTGCGGTTCGATTAACTGATAAGGTGCGGGAAGAATGTCCGTTCGTCGACTAGCCGAGGAAAATGTCCAGCCGCAGAGCTTTGCCTTCAAGGGCGAAAATGTGGCCTGGGCTCAGGCAACGATCAAGAAATATCCGGAAGGCCGCCAGCAATCGGCGGTCATTCCGTTGCTGATGCGCGCGCAGGAACAGGACGGCTGGGTCACAAAGGCAGCAATCGAAGGCGTCGCCGATATGCTCGGCATGGCCTATATCCGCGTGCTCGAAGTGGCGACCTTCTACACCCAGTTCCAGCTGAAGCCTGTCGGTACGCGGGCCCATGTTCAGGTCTGCGGCACGACGCCCTGCATGTTGCGCGGTTCGGAAGAGCTGATCAAGCTGTGCAAGAAGCGCATTCACCCGGAACCGCTGACCCCCAACGAGAGCGGTACGCTCTCCTGGGAAGAGGTCGAGTGTCAGGGCGCCTGCGTCAACGCGCCGATGGTGATGATTTTCAAGGACAGCTATGAGGACCTGACGGTCCCACAGCTCGATTACATCATCGATCGTTTCGATGCAGGCAAGGGTGCCGACGTAAAGCCGGGCCCGCAGATCGATCGCATCTTCTCCGCACCTGTCGGCGGCGTCACGACGCTGTCGTCTCCCTATGTGCGGCAGCACAACCAGGTGACGCACGCCGCGCCGGTCGCGGTCGAGGCCGATGCGGTCTCCGTACCTCCGGCCAATGCCGGACGTGTGAAAACTGATGCAGCCGAAACCGATCCGTCGTTGAAGACGCCGGCCACGGCAAAGGCTGCATCCGCAGCCAATGCAAAGGTCGAGGGCGGCAACAAGGACACCGGTATCGTCGAAAAGGCGTCGGCCAAGACTGCCGCAGCGGCCAAGCCGTCGCTTGAGGATAAACGCCGTCCGGCCGGTATCGAAAAGCCTGCCGCGGTGGACGACCTCAAGCTGATCTCCGGCGTTGGCCCGAAGATCGAGGGCATCCTTCATGAACTCGGTATCTTCACCTTTGCGCAGGTCGCGGGCTGGACGCAGGACGAGCGCGAGTGGGTGGACGGCTATCTGAACTTCAAGGGCCGGATCGACCGCGACGACTGGGTCAAACAGGCAGATGCGCTGGCCAAGGGTGGCGAAGCCGAATACATCCGGGTTTTCGGCAAGAAGCCGCGATAGACAGGTGAACCATGCTTGACGATAAAGATCGCATTTTCAACAACATCTACGGCCTTCATGACAAGTCGCTGAAGGGTGTGATGAGCCGTGGCCATTGGGATGGCACCAAGCAGATCCTCGAAAAGGGTCGCGACTGGATCATCAACGAGATGAAGGCGTCGGGTCTGCGCGGTCGCGGCGGCGCCGGCTTCCCGACAGGCCTGAAATGGTCCTTCATGCCCAAGGAAAGCGACGGTCGTCCACACTATCTGGTGGTCAATGCCGACGAATCCGAGCCTGGCACCTGCAAGGACCGCGATATCATGCGCCACGATCCGCACACGCTGATCGAGGGCTGCGTGATCGCCAGCTTCGCCATGGGCGCACATGTTGCCTACATCTACGTGCGCGGCGAATATATGCGCGAGCGCGAGGCGCTGCAGGCGGCGATCGACGAATGTTATGATGCCGGTCTTCTCGGCGTGAACAACAAGTGCGGCTGGGATATGGACATTTATGTCCATCACGGCGCCGGCGCCTATATCTGCGGCGAAGAGACGGCCCTGCTGGAAAGCCTGGAAGGCAAGAAGGGCCAGCCGCGCCTTAAACCCCCTTTCCCGGCGAATATGGGCCTCTACGGATGCCCGACCACGGTCAACAATGTCGAATCGATCGCCGTTGCCCCGACCATCCTGCGTCGCGGCGCCGGCTGGTTCTCCGCCATCGGCCGCCCCAACAATGTCGGCACCAAGTTGTTCATGGTCTCCGGCCACGTCAACAAGCCGTGCACGGTCGAGGAAGCCATGGGCATCCCCTTCCGCGAACTGATCGAAAAACATTGCGGCGGCGTTCGCGGCGGCTTCGACAACCTGCTGGCGGTCATTCCCGGCGGCTCGTCCTGCCCGGTGGTCAAGGGCGAGAATATCCTCGACGCGCCGATGGACTTCGATGGCATGCGGGACGTGAAGTCTTCCTTCGGGACGGCGGCCGTGATCGTCATGGACAAATCGACCGACATCATCAAGGCGATCTGGCGCCTGTCTGCTTTCTACAAGCATGAGAGCTGCGGCCAGTGCACGCCGTGCCGCGAAGGCACCGGCTGGATGATGCGTGTGATGGAGCGCATGGTGCAGGGTCGCGCCCAGAAGCGCGAGATCGACATGCTGTTCGACGTCACGAAACAGGTGGAAGGCCACACGATCTGCGCGCTCGGCGACGCAGCCGCCTGGCCGATCCAGGGCCTGATCCGCAATTTCCGCCCGGAGATGGAGGCGCGCATCGACGAATACACGCGCAATTCCTCCTCCCACGGCGCGGTTCTGGAAGCGGCGGAGTAAAACGGATGGTGCGTCCGGCGGATCAGACAAGCGCAGATACGCAAACCGGACCGTCCGGTGCGGCGTCTGCGTCGGCTGCTGCTGGTGCCGACCCTTTCGGCCTGGCGCAGTGGATGCCGGGCGCTTCGCTCCATCCGCTGATGGCGCATCCGACAGCCGCCGTGGTGGCGGCGACCGCGGTGGGTTTGGGCGTGACCAGCCAGATGGCAGGGTTCATGCTCGGCGCCATGCAGGCCTTTGTCGATGCGACACAGAAGGCGGCGGTGAAGGTTGAAACGCCGCTTGAGCCGGTGGTTGCCGAAAAGGCGACACGCGAGGCAATGGCTGAAATGCCGGTTGCCAAGGCGCCGGTTGCAAAGGCGTCAGGTGCCAAGGCAAAAGAGCCAAAACCGCCGCGTGCCGCCCGGATCGTCGAGACGCAGGCGAACGACCTGAAGCGGATTTCGGGCATAGGTCCGAAGCTGGAACAGGTGCTGAATGGCATGGGCATACGGCAGTTTGCCGAGATTGCCCGGTGGACGGAAAAAGACGTGAAGCGTGTCGATGACCAGCTTGGTTTTGGCGGTCGGATCGCGCGTGACGGCTGGGTCGAACAGGCCAAGGCCCTTTTGAAGGGCTGAGAATGTATTGACCGCTGCCGGTTGGCTGCGGTGCGTAGAGGTTGGTTTGCCTTATAATATCGGTTCGCCCCTTCGGAGCGGCGAACGTAGGACAGGAATGAGTGCGAAAATGGCAAAGCTGAAAGTCGACGGAAAAGAGATCGAGGTCCCGGATCACTTCACGCTGCTGCAGGCATGCGAGGAAGCTGGCGCCGAGGTTCCGCGCTTCTGTTTCCATGAGCGGCTGTCGGTCGCCGGCAATTGTCGCATGTGCCTGATCGAGGTGAAGGGCGGGCCGCCGAAACCGGCTGCCTCCTGCGCCATGGGCGTGCGCGACCTGCGTCCCGGCCCGAACGGCGAAGCGCCGGAAGTCTTCACGACCACGCCGATGGTCAAGAAGGCCCGCGAAGGCGTCATGGAATTCCTTTTGATCAACCATCCGCTCGATTGCCCGATCTGCGACCAGGGTGGCGAATGCGACCTGCAGGACCAGGCCATGGCCTTCGGTGTCGATTCGACCCGCTACAACGAGAACAAGCGTGCCGTCGAAGACAAGTATATCGGTCCGCTGGTCAAGACGGTCATGAACCGCTGCATCCACTGCACGCGCTGCGTCCGTTTCACCACGGAAGTCGCCGGCATTGCCGAGCTTGGCCTGATCGGTCGCGGCGAGGATGCCGAAATCACCACCTATCTCGAACAGGCGATGACGTCGGAGCTTCAGGGCAATGTCGTCGATCTGTGCCCGGTCGGCGCGCTGACCTCCAAGCCGTACGCGTTCAATGCCCGTCCCTGGGAACTCGGCAAGACCGAATCGATCGACGTCATGGACGCACTCGGTTCGGCGATCCGCGTCGATACCCGCGGCCGCGAAGTGATGCGCGTCATGCCGCGCGTCAACGAGGACATTAACGAAGAGTGGATTTCCGACAAGACCCGCTTCATCTGGGATGGCTTGAAGACCCAGCGTCTCGACCGCCCCTATGTAAAGAAGGACGGACGCCTGCAGGCTGCCAGCTGGAACGAGGCCTTTGCTGCTATCAAGGCGGCGGTGGCCAAGACCAGCGCAGACCGGATCGGCGCGATTGCCGGCGATCTCGCCTCCGTCGAGGAGATGTATGCGCTGAAGGAACTGATCGCGTCGCTCGGCTCCAAGAACCTCGATTGCCGTCAGGACGGGACAGCGCTCGATCCGGCGCTCGGCCGCTCCAGCTATCTCTTCAACCCCACGATCCAGGGGATCGAAAGCGCCGATGCGCTTTTGATCATCGGATCCAACCCGCGCTTCGAAGCCTCGGTGCTGAACGCTCGTATCCGCAAGCGGTTCCGCATGGCGAACTTCCCGATCGGCGTCATCGGCGAACCCGGCGAGCTTCGCTACGATTACGACTATCTCGGCGCCGGCACCGATTCGCTCGGCGAACTGGTCGCAGGCAAGGGCAAATTCTTTGAAGTGCTGACGAATGCAAAACGTCCGATGATCATCATCGGCCAGGGTGCGATTTCGGGTGGCAACGGCGCGTCTGTTCTGGCAGCGGCTGCCAAGCTCGCTGGCGCGATCGGCGCGGTGACGGAAGGCTGGAACGGTTTTGCTGTCCTGCATACGGCGGCCAGCCGCGTCGGCGGTCTCGATCTCGGTTTCGTGCCGGGCGAGGGCGGCAAGGCGGCGGCAGAGATGTTGACCGCAACCGACGTTCTCTTCCTTTTGGGCGCCGACGAAATGGACTTCTCCGGCAAGACGGCCGGCTTCACTGTTTATATCGGCTCGCATGGCGACGAGGGTGCCCATGGTGCCGACGTCATCCTGCCGGGTGCCGCCTACACTGAAAAATCCGGGACCTGGGTCAACACCGAGGGCCGGGTTCAGATGGGCAACCGCGCAGGCTTCGCGCCGGGCGACGCACGCGAAGACTGGGCCATCCTGCGGGCGCTTTCCGATGTGCTTGGCAAGAAGCTGCCGTTTGATTCGCTTGCTGAATTGCGCAAGAAACTGCATGCGGACTATCCGCATTTCGCCGAGATCGATGGCATCCTTGCCGGCAATAGCGGTGAAATTGCCGCACTTGCACAAAAAGCCGGTGCGATGTCGAAATCGGCGTTTGCGTCTCCGGTGAAAGACTTCTATTTGACGAACCCGATAGCACGCGCGTCCGCCGTCATGGCCGAATGCTCGGCTTTGGCACGCAACAATTTCAAAGCTGCGGCGGAATGAGCGCGGGGGAATAAGGCACTATGGACGCTTTCGTTTCGACCTATGTCTGGCCAACAGCCATCATGATCGGCCAGTCGCTGCTTTTGATGGTCGCGCTCTTGGTATTCATCGCCTACGTGCTTCTCGCCGACCGCAAGATCTGGGCGGCCGTGCAACTGCGCCGCGGCCCGAACGTCGTTGGCCCCTGGGGATTGTTCCAGTCCTTCGCCGACCTTCTGAAATTCGTCTTCAAGGAACCGGTCATTCCAGCCGGCGCCAACAAGGCGATCTTCCTGCTCGCACCGCTGGTGTCCGTAACTCTGGCGCTTGCCGCCTGGGCGGTGGTTCCGCTCAACAATGGCTGGGTGATCGCCAATATCAATGTCGGCATCCTCTATGTCTTCGCCATATCTTCACTGGAAGTTTATGGCATCATCATGGGCGGCTGGGCGTCGAACTCGAAATATCCGTTCCTGGGTGCACTGCGCTCCGCGGCGCAGATGGTGTCCTACGAAGTTTCCATCGGCTTCGTCATCGTCACCGTGCTTCTCTGCGTCGGCTCGCTCAACCTGACGGACATCGTCAATGCGCAGCATGACGGTCTTGGCACGATGATGGGCCTGCCGGCCTCGTTCCTCGACTGGCACTGGCTGTCGCTCTTCCCGATGTTCATCATCTTCTTCATTTCGGCGCTTGCCGAGACCAACCGTCCGCCGTTCGATCTGCCGGAAGCCGAATCCGAACTGGTCGCCGGCTTCATGGTCGAATACGGCTCGACGCCCTACATGATGTTCATGCTCGGCGAATATGCCGCCATCGTCTTGATGTGTGCGCTGACGACGATCCTGTTCCTCGGCGGCTGGCTGCCGCCGGTGGATGTCTGGTTCCTCAACTGGGTTCCGGGCATCATCTGGTTCATCCTCAAGGCCTTCTTCGTCTTCTTCATGTTCGCCATGGTCAAGGCCTTCGTGCCGCGCTACCGCTACGACCAGCTGATGCGCCTCGGCTGGAAGGTCTTCCTGCCGCTGTCGCTCGCCATGGTCGTCATCGTCGCCTTCACCCTGAAGCTGATGGGATGGGCATGATGGTCGTTTTCCGTAATACAGGTTCTGCCGGCGTCTCTCGACCCGGCGCGTTTGGAGGTCGATGATGGCAAGTCTTTCACAAGCCGTCGGTTCGCTGTTCCTCAAGGAATTCGTCGCCGCGTTCTTCCTGTCGATGCGCTATTTCTTCAAGCCGAAGGCGACGCTCAACTATCCGTTCGAAAAGGGGCCGGTCAGCCCGCGCTTTCGCGGCGAGCATGCACTACGCCGTTATCCGAACGGTGAAGAACGGTGCATCGCCTGCAAGCTCTGCGAGGCGATCTGTCCCGCCCAGGCGATCACCATCGAAGCCGGCCCGCGCCGCAACGATGGCACGCGCCGGACCGTTCGTTACGACATCGACATGGTGAAGTGCATCTATTGCGGCTTCTGCCAGGAAGCCTGCCCGGTCGATGCGATCGTTGAAGGCCCGAACTTCGAATTCGCGACCGAGACACGCGAAGAACTGTATTACGACAAGGACCGGCTGCTGGCGAATGGCGACCGTTGGGAGCGCGAAATCGCCCGCAACATCGGCATCGACTCGCCCTACCGGTAAGTCGCGGAAGAACGTTGCACCGGGTCGCTCTTATAGGGTGGCCGGTGCGGAACAGATTTGGGGCGAGGGCCGGACAGTGTCCGGTGCGCCAGTGGGGAAGGTGGCCGCCCGGCCATCGGATCCGGGGAAGACAAAAAGGCACCGATCATGGGTCTCCAGGCTCTTTTTTTCTATCTTTTCGCCTTCGTCGCCGTGGCGTCGGCCTTCATGGTCATTTCGGCCAGGAACCCGGTTTACTCCGTGCTGTTCCTGATCCTGACATTCTTCAACGCTGCCGGTCTGTTCCTGCTGACCGGCGCTGAATTCCTGGCGATGATCCTGCTGGTCGTCTATGTCGGCGCGGTTGCGGTTCTTTTCCTGTTCGTCGTGATGATGCTCGATATCGATTTTGCCGAACTGCGCTCTGGGGCTCTCGAATATGCGCCGGTGGGTGCCCTGATCGGCATCATCCTTGCTGCCGAGCTGATCATCGTCGTCGCCGGCAGCACGTTTTCGCCGGAGATTGCCAAGACGATCTCGATGCCGATCCCGGCCGTGACTGACCGCACCAACACCGCGGCGCTCGGCGATGTGCTCTACACACATTACATCTACTACTTCCAGCTTGCCGGCCTTGTTCTCCTGGTCGCCATGATCGGGGCCATCGTCCTGACCCTGCGTCACCGCGACAACATCAAGCGCCAGGATATTTCCAAACAGGTTTCCCGCACGCCCGCGACCGCCGTCGAGGTGGTCAAGGTCAAGTCGGGGCAGGGCTTATAGACGGACGCGAGGTCAAGGAACAAACATCATGGAAATCGGTATTTCCCACTATCTGACCGTCAGCGCCATCCTCTTCACGCTCGGCGTCTTCGGCATCTTCCTGAACCGGAAAAACGTCATCGTCATCCTGATGTCGGTGGAACTCATCCTGCTTGCGGTGAACATCAACATGGTGGCCTTCTCGGCGTTCCTGAACGACATCACCGGACAGGTCTTCGCGCTGTTCATCCTGACCGTCGCAGCCGCCGAAGCGGCAATCGGTCTTGCAATTCTCGTCGTCTTCTATCGCAACCGCGGCTCGATTGCCGTGGAAGACGTCAACATGATGAAGGGCTGAGGGCTCCATGGATACGATTATCAAGGCTGTCGTCTTTCTGCCCCTGATCGGCTTCCTGATCGCCGGCCTGTTCGGAACGTCGATCGGCGCGAAGGCCTCGGAATACGTCACCAGCGGCTTCATGATCATTGTCGCGGTCCTGTCCTGGATCGTCTTCTTCGATGTCGCGATCGGCGAAACGGAGATGATCAAGGTCTCCGTCATGCGCTGGGTCCAGTCCGGCGGCTTTGACACCGAGTGGGCCTTTCGCGTCGATACGCTGACGGCGGTCATGTTCGTGGTCGTCAATACGGTCTCCTGCTTGGTCCATATCTATTCGATCGGCTACATGCACCACGACCCGCATCGGCCGCGCTTCTTCGCCTATCTGTCGCTCTTCACTTTCGCCATGCTGATGCTGGTGACGTCCGATAACCTGCTGCAGATGTTCTTCGGCTGGGAAGGCGTCGGCCTCGCGTCCTATCTGCTGATCGGCTTCTGGTACAAGAAGCCGTCGGCATCGGCTGCAGCGATGAAGGCTTTCATCGTCAACCGCGTCGGCGATTTCGGCTTCGCGCTCGGCATCTTCGGCGTCTTCGTTCTGTTTGGTTCGGTCAGCTTCGAAACGATCTTCGCTGCGGCTTCGACCTATCTGCCTGCGGCGGAAGCCCACGGTGCTGCTGCCGAAGGTGCCCATGTGGCTGGCGAAGCCGTCATCAATCTCTTCGGCTTGCATCTCGACAAGGCTGGCGCCATCACCGGCATCTGCCTGCTGCTGTTCATGGGAGCTATGGGCAAGTCGGCACAGTTCCTTCTGCACACCTGGCTGCCGGACGCCATGGAAGGCCCGACGCCGGTTTCGGCGCTCATTCATGCCGCAACCATGGTGACCGCCGGCGTCTTCCTCGTCGCCCGCATGTCGCCGCTGTTTGAATTGTCGCCCACGGCACTCACCGTGGTTACGGTTGTCGGCGCGATCACCGCCTTTTTCGCGGCGACCGTCGGCCTCGTGCAGAACGACATCAAGCGCGTCATCGCCTATTCGACCTGTTCGCAGCTCGGCTACATGTTCGTGGCGCTCGGCACGGGTGCCTATGGCGCCGCCATCTTCCACCTGTTCACGCACGCCTTCTTCAAGGCGCTGCTGTTCTTGTGCGCTGGCTCCGTTATCCACGCCGTCGATGGCGAGCAGGACATGCGTCACATGGGTGGCCTGCGCCCGCACATCAAATGGACTTTCTGGATGATGATGATCGGCACGCTGGCGATCACCGGTGTCGGCATTCCCTTCTCGGGCATTGGCCTTGCCGGCTTCATCTCCAAGGACATCATCATCGAGGCCGCCTACGCCGCACATTCGCCGGTTTCGGGCTTTGCCTTCGTGATGCTTGTCATCGCCGCCTGCTTCACGAGTTTCTATTCCTGGCGCCTGATCTTCATGACGTTCTATGGCAAGCCGCGCGCGAGCCACGAGGTGATGCATCACGTGCATGAATCTCCGATGGTCATGTTGGTGCCGTTGTTCATCCTTGCCATCGGCGCGGTTGGCGCAGGTATGGCGTTTGGCGGTCGTTTCTACGGTCACGAATATGCCGAGTTCTGGCAGGGCGCACTCTTCACTTCACCTGGAAACGAGTTGCTGGAGCATTTCCACCATGTTCCCGCGCTGGTAGCCCTCAGCCCGTTCATCGCCATGATCCTCGGCTTCGTCACCGCCTGGTACATGTATATCCGCTCGCCGCAGACACCGAAATATCTGGCAGAGCAGCATCGCGGCCTCTACCAGTTCCTGCTCAACAAGTGGTACTTCGACGAGCTCTATGACTTCCTGTTCGTCCGTCCGGCCAAGCGCATCGGCACCTTCCTCTGGAAGGAAGGTGATGGCCGCGTCATCGACGGCTATGGCCCGAACGGCATTGCCGCCCGTGTCATGGATGTCACCGACCGCGTCGTTCGCCTGCAGACCGGTTACCTCTATCACTACGCGTTCGTGATGCTGATCGGCATCGCCGCGCTCGTTACCTGGATGATGCTCGGGAGTTCCTTCTGATGACCGATTGGCCCATTCTTTCCGCGGTCACCTTCCTGCCGCTGGTCGGCATCGCGCTCCTGTTGCTGACCAACGAGAACAGTGTTTCCGGACGCCGCAACATCCTGAACATCTCGCTGCTGACGACGCTGGTGGTGTTTGTCCTGTCGCTGATCGTCTGGTGGGATTTCGACGCTGCCAATCCGGGCTTCCAGATGGTGGAAAAACATGCCTGGCTCGGCACCGGCATTTCCTATCATCTCGGCATCGACGGCATCTCCATGCTGTTCGTCGTGCTCTCGGCCTTCCTGATGCCCTTCTGCGTCGTGGCAAGCTGGCTCACGATCGAGAAGCGCCTGAAAGCCTACATGATCGCCTTCCTGATGCTGGAAGTGTTCATGATCGGCGTCTTCGTGTCGCTCGATATCGTGCTGTTCTACGTGTTCTTCGAGGCGGGCCTGATCCCGATGTTCATCGTCATCGGCGTCTGGGGCGGCAAGGACCGTGTCTACGCCTCCTACAAGTTCTTTCTCTATACGCTGCTCGGCTCGGTTCTGATGCTGCTCGCCATCATGGCGATGTACTGGCAGGCAGGCACGACGGACATCGCCGAACTTCTGGCGCATAGCTTCCCGCCTCAGATGCAGACGTGGTTGTGGCTCGCCTTCTTCGCCTCGTTTGCGGTGAAAATGCCGATGTGGCCGGTGCACACCTGGTTGCCCGATGCACACGTCCAGGCCCCAACGGCCGGTTCCGTCATTCTGGCCGGCGTTCTGCTGAAGCTCGGCGGCTACGGCTTCCTGCGCTTCTCGCTGCCGATGTTCCCGCTGGCGTCCGACTATTTCGCACCGTTCGTGTTCACGCTGTCGGTGATCGCGATCATCTATACCTCGCTGGTTGCGCTGATGCAGTCGGACATCAAGAAGCTGATCGCCTATTCGTCGGTCGCCCACATGGGCTATGTGACGATGGGTATCTTTGCCGCCAATGTTCAGGGTGTGCAGGGCGCGATCTTCCAGATGCTGTCGCATGGCATCGTCTCCGGCGCGCTCTTCCTCTGCGTCGGCGTGGTCTACGACCGCACCCACACCCGCGAAATCAGCGCCTATGGTGGTCTGGTGAACAACATGCCGAAATATGCGGTCGTGTTCCTGATCCTGACCATGGCCAATGTCGGCCTGCCGGGTACGTCGGGTTTCGTGGGCGAAATCACGACACTTCTCGGTGCCTTCCGCGCCAATACCTGGGTCGCGTTCTTCGCAACGACTGGCGTCATCCTGTCGGCCTGCTACGCGCTTTGGCTCTATCGCCGCGTGATCTTCGGCACGCTCGACAAGGAAAACCTCAAGTCACTGCTCGATCTTTCGGGCCGTGAAAAGGCGCTTCTCTATCCGCTGGTCGTGCTGACCATCTTCTTCGGCGTCTATCCGGCACCGGTGTTTGATGCGACGGCCGCATCGGTGGATGCGCTCGTGAACAATTACTCCGCAGCTGTGCAGGCGGCGCATGACGTTGCGCTTTCGGTGAAATGACGACAGGATCCTTTGGACATGACCGCTGAAACAATCCTTGCAAGCCTGCATCTTTCGACACCGGAACTGATCCTTGCGGTCGGCGCGCTGGTGCTTTTGATGATCGGCGTGTTTTCCGGCGAGAAATCGTCCGGCCTGGTCACTGGTCTTGCCGTCGGCGTGCTGGTCGTGGCGGGTGCATGGCTGGTGCTGAAGACCGGCGATGGCGCAGCCTATAACGGCGCCTTCATGTCGGATCCCTTCGCGCGCTTCATGAAGGCGCTGGCGCTGATCGGCTCGGTTGTCGCGCTGGTCATGTCGGCGGGGCAGGCGCGTTCGGCCGGTATAGACCGTTTCGAATACCCGGTGCTCATCGTGCTGTCGACGCTCGGTATGCTTCTGATGATCTCCGCCAACGACCTGATGTCACTCTACATCGCGCTGGAACTGCAGTCGCTTGCGCTCTACGTCGTGGCCGCAATTAACCGCGACAGCCTGCGCTCGACGGAAGCTGGCCTGAAATACTTCGTCCTCGGCGCTCTGTCATCCGGCATGCTGCTCTACGGCATGTCGCTTGTCTATGGCTTCACCGGCCATACCGGCTTCCAGGATATCGCCACCGCGCTGACGGCGGAGGGGCGTTCGCTCGGCCTCGTCTTCGGCCTCGTCTTCGTTCTGGCCGGCATCGCCTTCAAGATTTCGGCTGTGCCGTTCCACATGTGGACGCCGGATGTCTATGAAGGCGCGCCGACGCCGGTCACCGCCTTCTTCGCCGCTGCCCCGAAGGTTGCGGCCATGGCGATGCTTGTGCGCATCGTCATCATCGCCTTCGAGCCGATCGTCCATGACTGGCAGCAGATCATCGTGTTCATCTCGATCGCCTCGATGGTCCTCGGTTCGTTCGCGGCCATCGGCCAGAACAACATCAAGCGACTGATGGCCTATTCCTCGATCGGTCATATGGGCTATGCGCTTGTCGGCCTTGCTGCGGGCTCCATCGCCGGCGTGCGCGGCGTCGTGCTGTACATGCTGATCTACATGGTCATGACGCTGGGCACCTTTGCCTGCATCATGGCGATGCGCCGCAAGGAAGGTGCGCATGTCGAAGAGGTCAACGATCTCGCCGGCCTGTCGCAGACCAATCCGTTCATGGCGACCGTTCTGACGATCCTGATGTTCTCGCTGGCCGGCATTCCGCCGCTCGCCGGGTTCTTCGCCAAGTATTTCGTGTTCGTTGCCGCCATCGAGGCCGATCTCTACGCGCTGTCGATCATCGGTGTTCTCGCTTCCGTGGTCGGTGCCTATTATTACCTGCGGGTCATCAAGCTGATGTGGTTCGATGAGCCGAAGGGTGAGTTTGCCCGCCCGGCTGGTGAGTTGCGGCTTGTCTATGGCCTGTCCGGTCTTTTCGTTCTCGGCTATGTGCTGATCGGCGGACCGATCGGGACCGCTGCTGAAGTCGCCGCCCGGACGTTCTTTTGAGCGGCTACGCCCGCACCGGGCGTCTGACGCTTGAGGATTTCCGGCATACCGCTCTGGACGATGCCGGGTCCACGAATACAGAATGCCTGCAGCGTGCGCGTGTCGGCGATCCGGGACTGCACTGGATCACGGCGGCGCGCCAGACGGAAGGGCGCGGCCGGCGCGGTCGGGCTTGGGTGTCGGAGCGGGGCAATCTCTATGCGTCGTTGCTGCTGATCGACCCGGCGCCGATGGAGCGGCTGCATTCCTTGCCTTTGGCGGTTGCCGTTGCGGTGCAGCGTGCTATCCAGAGCGTGATGCCTGCGGGCTCCAGTCCGGTCACGGTCAAATGGCCGAACGATATTCTGATTGCGGGAAAGAAGACCTGCGGTATCCTGCTGGAAGGCGAGGGACTGCCGGGCAGCCATCATGCACTGGTTATTGGCTGCGGCATCAACGTCGCCATTGCGCCCGACCATGGGCTGTATCCGGTCACGAGCCTGCAGGCCGAAGGGGCGAACATCTCGCCGGACGAATTGTTTGCCCACCTGTTCCGGACGATGGCGCAAGCGCTGGATCTCTGGGACAAGGGCAGGGGCATAGCGGCCATCATCGCCGAATGGCGGGCGGTGGCCAGCGGAATTGGTGAAAAGATAACGGTCAATCTGCCGGATCGCTCCCTGTCGGGGCGTTTTGCCGGGATTGACGAAGATGGCCGGCTGTTGCTCGACCTCGGGTCGGGCACGATGCAGCATATTGCTGCCGGCGACGTATTTTTCGGATGAAACAAGGCACAACCCAAGTATGACCAAACCAGAAGAACTTGTCTTTCTCCCACTCGGCGGGGTTGGCGAAATCGGCATGAACCTTGGCCTATACGGCTATGGTGCTCCGGGCCACCGCCAGTGGATCATGGTCGATTGCGGCGTGACATTTCCCGGCCCCGATCTTCCGGGCGTCGATCTGGTGCTGCCCGATATCCGGTTCCTTGCGCAGGAGCGCAAAAACCTCAAGGGCATCATCATCACGCATGCGCATGAAGACCACTATGGAGCATTGGCCGATCTGTGGCCGGGCCTGAATGTCCCGGTCTACGCCTCGCCGTTCACCGCCGGCATGCTGGAAGCCAAGCGTTCCTACGAGCGCAGCCGCGCCGAAGTGCCGATCACGATCTTCAAGGAAGGCGACCGCATCAATATCGGTCCGTTCGAGATCGAGGCCATCGGCGTCAACCATTCGATCCCCGAACCGATGTCACTGGTGATCCGCACGCCGCTCGGCAACCTGATCCATACCGGCGACTGGAAGATCGACCATGCACCCTCGCTCGGCCCGTTCACCGACGAGGCCCGCTTCCGCGCCGTTGGCGACGAGGGCGTTCTGGCCCTGATGTGCGACAGCACGAATGCCATGCGCGATGGCGTCTCGCCCTCCGAGCACGAAGTCTCCGAGAGCCTGACGAAGATCATCCAGAACGCCGCAGGTCGCGTGGCGATCACCACTTTCTCGTCGAATGTCGGTCGTATCCGCTCGATCGCCAAGGCCGCCTCGGCCGCCGGCCGCGAAGTCCTGCTGCTGGGCAGCTCGATGAAGCGCGTCTGCAACGTTGCGCGTGACGTCGGCCTCATGGAAGGTCTGGACCCATTCATCGCCGAGGACGAATTCGGCTATATCCCGCGCGACAAGGTGGTCGTCATCCTCACCGGTAGCCAGGGCGAATCGCGCGCAGCGCTCGCCAAGATCGCCCGCGACGAGATGCGCAACGTGGCTTTTTCGGCCGGCGACACGGTGGTGTTTTCTTCCCGCGCCATTCCCGGCAACGAGAAGGCGATCAACGACATCAAGAACGGCCTCGTCGAGCAGGGCATCCACATCATCACCGACAACGAAGCGCTGGTGCATGTGTCGGGCCATCCGCGCCGCAACGAATTGCAGCAGATGTACGCCTGGACGCGTCCGCAGATTCTCGTGCCGGTGCACGGCGAGGCCGCGCATCTGGTCGCGCAGGGTGAACTTGGCCTGCAATCGGGCATCAAGACCGTGCCGCGCGTCCGCAATGGTGACATCCTGCGTCTCGCACCCGGCCCGGCAACCGTGATCGGCACCGCCGAGCATGGTCGCATCTTCAAGGATGGCAGCCTGATCGGCGATTTTGAAGAGATGGGCATTGGTGACCGCCGCAAGCTCTCCTTTGCCGGCCATGTCTCGGTCAATGTCGTGCTCGACAGCCGTTTCGACTTCCTCGCGGATCCGATCGTCGTACCGATTGGCCTGCCGGAGTTCGACGACGAGGGCGAGGACATGAACGACACGCTCTATGACGCCGTCCTCGGCGCCGTCGAAAGCATCCCGCGCGGCAAGCGCAAGGATCTCGCACTCGTGCAGGAAGCCGTGCGCCGTGCCGTGCGCGGAACGGCCAACGAGGTCTGGGGCAAGAAGCCTGTGGTTACGGTTTTCGTGACCAAAGTCTGATGGACGCCCAACCGCGGCCTTCCTATGAAGGCTGCGGTTGGATGTTCTAGAGGAGAAGCCGATGCTCGGACGGGTCAATCACATAGCGCTGGCGGTTCCGGATCTGGCCGCGGCAGTCGAAACCTATCGCTCGACACTTGGCGCGACGGTCACGGAGCCGCAGCTGCTCCCCGAACATGGCGTTACGGTCGTCTTTGTCGTCCTGCCCAACACCAAGGTGGAGCTTCTCGAGCCGCTTGGTTCCCAATCGCCGATCGCGGCGTTTCTCGCGAAGAACCCGGCCGGCGGCATGCACCACATCTGTTACGAGGTGGATGACATCATCGCCGCGCGCGACCGGCTGCTATCGTCCGGCGCCCGTATCTCGGGGGATGGCAATCCGAGAATCGGCGCCCATGGCAAACCTGTACTCTTCCTGCATCCCAAGGATTTCTTCGGAACGCTGATCGAGCTTGAGCAGGTGTGACAGAAGGGCGCGAGCAACGGGTTTGTGCCTCGTGCGCCGGCGCTATATAAGGGCGCTCTGCCGCTGCCAATGACAGCGCCGGATAAGAGCGGGACCGTCATGCCTCTATTTTCAATCTTCGCGATCTATTTCATCATCTGGTGGCTGACGCTTTTCGCTGTCCTGCCGCTCGGCTTGAAGACGCAGGCCGAAGAGAAGGACGTGATTCCCGGTAGTGTGGAGAGCGCGCCGGCCCGTTTCAGGGCAGGGCGCGTGTTCCTCCTCACCACCGTGCTGGCGGCTTTCATCCATCTTGCCTGGTATATCGTTTCCGTGCGGCTTGGCTACGGCATCGATTCCATTCCACAGTTCGCGCCAAAGTTTTACTGACCAGACAAAACGCGCGATCGAGCGGTTTGTCTGCGCACCTACGTGCCGTGTATCGCTACAATCGACAGGCCTTTTGCCTGCAGTTACGGCATAAAATGAACAAAATCAGATTTTTTGGTTGAAAATACCGCTACGGCGGAGATCGAGAAAGCCAAAAAAAAACAAGGCTAAAAGCCTTGTTTATTAAAGTATCGCGTGACCCTTATCCGTTACCGGTGGCTGCGTATGACCGCGCCTAAGATCTTATCCTCCCAAGACTTGACCGCGAAATCGACAAGAATTTAATCTCCCTGCCTCTTTTCTGAGCCGAAACTAGCCCAAAGAATGTGCGTTGTCATCTGATTTTTTTGCATTTTTGTTACAGTTGGAGTAAATTTTTCCATTGACAAGCCTACTGCCGATCCTGTTACTACCGTGCCTTTTTGACGCAGCGCACGCAGGTGATTTCTCCAGGGTTTTCAGGACTTGCGCCTCTGCACCCGCTGGTTCATGACGGGTTTTCTTCCTGCCTCGAAGCGTCTATGAACGCACAGCGCAACACGGACTTTCCGTGCGGAATGACCGCCCGGACGCGACGTGCGTGCAGCGAAAAGGCCAGGCGTTTTTTCACCGATCCCGTTTCGCGCAAGACAATTTTGCTCAACGTTATTTCGCCCGAATCCGACGATAGGGCGAAGTCATTCAATTCTGGAACCCATCCATGCGCCTGTCCCGCTTTTTCATGCCCATTCTGAAGGAAAACCCGAAGGAAGCGGAGATCGTCTCTCACCGCCTGATGCTGCGTGCCGGCATGATCCGTCAGCAGTCGGCCGGGATCTATACCTGGCTGCCGCTCGGCAAGCGGGTTCTGGACAAGGTCAACGCGATTGTCCGCGAGGAACAGAACCGCGCCGGCGCCATCGAGCTTTTGATGCCCACCCTGCAGTCGGCGGAACTCTGGCAGGAAAGCGGTCGCTACGAGGCCTATGGCGATGAAATGCTGCGGATCAAGGATCGCAACAAGCGCGACATGCTGTATGGCCCGACGAACGAGGAGATGATCACCGATGTGTTCCGCTCCTACGTCAAGTCCTACAAGAACCTGCCGCTCAATCTCTATCACATCCAGCTGAAATTCCGTGACGAACGCCGTCCGCGTTTCGGCACCATGCGCTCGCGCGAGTTCCTGATGAAGGATGCCTATTCCTTCGATCTGACGAAGGAAGACGCGATCCATTCCTACAACAAAATGTTTACCGCCTATCTGCGGACCTTCGACCGGCTGGGCCTCCGCGCCATTCCGATGCGCGCCGATACGGGCCCGATCGGCGGCAATCACAGCCATGAATTCATCATCCTGGCCGATACCGGCGAATCGGAAGTCTTCTGTCACAAGAGCTTCCTTGATCGGGACATTCCGGGCATCGATACCGATTTTGACGACAAGGCCGGTCTGCAGGCGATCTTCGATGGCTGGACATCGGACTACGCCGCGACGTCGGAAATGCACGACGAAGCTGCGTTCAACGGTATTTCCGAGGACGCGCGCCTTTCGGCCCGCGGCATCGAGGTCGGCCATATCTTCTATTTTGGCACGAAATATTCCGAAACCATGGGTGCCAAGGTGCAAGGGCCCGACGGCAAGGAACACACCGTCCACATGGGCTCCTACGGCATCGGGCCGACCCGTCTCGTGCCGGCGATCATCGAGGCGTCGCATGACGACAACGGCATCATCTGGCCCAAATCGGTGGCGCCGTTCGATGCTGTCGTGATCAACATGAAATCCGGTGATGCCGCCTGCGATGCTGCCTGCGACACGATCTATTCGAGCCTTTCCGCTGCTGGCTTCGACATGCTCTATGACGACACCGACGACCGGGCCGGCACCAAATTCGCGACTGCTGACCTGATCGGCGTTCCGGTGCAGATCATAGCCGGACCGCGGGCGGTGGCCAATGGGGAAGTCGAAATCAAGGATCGCCTGACAGGCGCGCGCGAGACGATGACCATCGATGCGGCCATCAACAAGCTGATTGCATCGAGATAGGGGAGAGACGATGAGTGCCGCGACCGTAGACCAGGCAGACGTGGCGGACGCCGGTTCTCAGAAAAGCCGTCCGTTCTCCGCATTCGAACGGATGGTGGCCTGGCGCTACCTGCGCTCGCGCCGCAAAGAGGCGTTCATTTCGGTGATCGCCGGCTTCTCCTTCATCGGCATCATGCTCGGTGTCGCCACGCTGATCATCGTCATGGCCGTGATGAACGGGTTTCGCACGGAACTGATCTCGCGCATCCTTGGCATCAACGGCCATATGATCGTCCAGCCGCTGGATGGGCCGCTGGACAATTATGCCGATCTCGCGACGCGTTTTGCCGGCGTCAAGGGCGTGACGATGGCGATCCCGATGATCGAGGGCCAGACCCTTGCGTCCGGCCCCGGCGGTGCAGGCACCGGTGCATTGGTGCGCGGCGTTCGCGCCGACGATTTTACAAAGATGAAGGCCGTTTCCGATCATATCCAGTCCGGCGACCTTGTCGGCTTCGCGGCCGGAACCGGCGTCGCGATCGGCTCGCGCATGGCAGCCCAGCTCGGGATAACCGCCGGCGGGACGATCACGCTCGTTGCGCCGGAAGGCGACGTCACGCCGATGGGCGTCAATCCGCGGGTGAAATCCTATACCGTCTCGGCGATCTTCGAGATCGGCATGTCGGAATATGATGCCTCGATCATCTTCATGCCGCTCGAGGAGGCGCAGCTTTATTTCAATGCCGAGGGCATCGTCCAGTCGATCGAGCTCTTTGTCGAAAACCCCGACATGGTCGACGACCTGCGACAGCCTGTTGAGGACGCCGCCGGCCGTCAGGTGCTGATCAGCGACTGGCGTGACCGCAACAAGACGTTTTTCTCGGCGCTTGAGGTGGAGCGCAACGTCATGTTCATGATCCTGACGCTGATCGTGCTCGTTGCCGCGCTGAACATCGTCTCGGGCCTGATCATGCTGGTCAAGGACAAGGGCAGCGATATTGCCATCCTGCGCACCATGGGCGCGCCCGCCGGATCGATCATGCGCATCTTCTTCATGACCGGGGCTGCCATCGGCATCGTCGGCACCTTTGCCGGCGTGGCGCTCGGCGTCGTCGTCTGCCTCAACATCGAATCGATCCGCGGCTTCTTCTCCTGGATTTCCGGAACGACGATCTTTAACCCGGAACTCTATTTCCTCAGCCAGCTTCCGGCCGACATGAACCCGGGCGAAACAATTTCCGTGGTCGCCATGGCGATCGGCCTGTCGTTCCTGGCTACCATCTTCCCGGCCTGGCGCGCTTCCCGTCTCGATCCGGTCCAGGCCCTGCGGTACGAATAACAAGGATAACAAGAACAATGAACGCGCGCGTGGCATTGCAGCTTTCCGGCGTCGACCGCCAATACAGCCAGGGCGATACGTTCCTGTCGATCCTCAAGGGTGCGGATTTCACCTTGCGCGCCGGCGAGACGGTGGCGCTTGTCGCGCCGTCTGGAACTGGTAAATCCACGCTTCTCCACATTGCCGGCCTGCTGGAGCGGCCCGATGCCGGCGAAGTGCTGATCAATGGCCGCTCCTGCGGCACGATGAACGACGAGGCCCGCACGGCCGTTCGCCGCAGCGACATCGGCTTCGTCTACCAGTTTCATCATTTGCTGCCGGAATTCACGGCGCTTGAAAATATCATGATGCCGCAGCTGATCGCCGGTCTCGGCAAAAGCGAGGCCAAGACGCGTGCCGCGGCCTTGCTCGACTATATGCGGATCGGCCATCGCGGCGAGCACCGTCCGTCCGAACTTTCGGGCGGCGAGCAGCAGCGCGTGGCGATTGCCCGCGCCGTCGCCAATGCGCCGCTGGTGCTTCTGGCCGACGAGCCGACCGGCAACCTCGATCCGGAAACTGCAGGCTACGTCTTCGAGGCACTCAAGGCGCTGGTCCGCCAATCCGGGCTGGCGGCCATGATCGCAACCCACAACCACCAGCTTGCCGGCCTGATGGACCGGCGCGTTACCATCGAAGACGGCAAGGTCGTCGAACTCGAATAGACAGGGCCGCTGGCGGTCAGCGGTTGCAGGCGGCCGTGCCCATGTCGTCGTTCCAGTCCTCGATCGTGGCAAACTGCGGCGCCACCGCGAACGCGGTGCCATCGCGCTTGCCCTTGCCCGTCAGCACATTCAGATCGCAGGACATGAAATTCTCGACGCCGTTGTCGTCGCTTCTCGTAAACGTATAGCCGGCGACGACAAACTGGAAATTCCGGTAGGCAAGCGTGAGCTTCTGTTCATAGTGCCGCTGGCCTTCGGCGCCGTTCCGGGTCGTCACCAGAATGGATCCGTTCTGCAGGGTGGAAATCGTCGCCTCGTTGCCGACATGGATGAAGTCGCCCTCGACCTTGTCGCTTGCAAGCGTCTTCACCTGCATGCTGCCAGACAGCGGTTCGTTGAACAGAATGTAGATCGCGTTCTTCGCGCTGCCATCTTCCGGCCCTGGGCGCACCAGCATCGCCAGATCGGTGTCTCCGTCGCCATCCCAGTCGCCACTCGTCGCAGAGGCGATCCTGTCGGGATCGATCGGTTCACCGGCAAGCGCCGGCGTCGCGAAAAAACAAGCGATCAAAATTGCTGTGACCCGTCGTTTCATGTTTTGTCGTCTCCCGTGAACTGCCTCTGCAAGGCACGATAAAGCGGGTTTGCAGCCGCGTCCACCACAGGCGGGCCGCGATTAACCATATTGCGCGGGGCATGTACATATTCGAATTTGTTACTTGACGCGTGAACAGAAAAAGAACAAAATAGAAACATAACGGAAAAGGGAGCCTTCATATGACTGACTTCATTCGCGACCTCGCCGCCTTCGCCTCCATCAGCATGTTCATCGCCAGTCTGTCCATCATCGTGATGGGCATGTGAATACGTCCGGTCCATCCATGGATGGACCATGAGTTTTCCTTACCATTCAATGTCTCGCTGTGCATAACAGGCAGCGCCGGCAAAATAATCAGACTGAAGACTTTCGAAACTGGACTCCGTCGTCCGGAAACGGTCTATCCTCGGTTTCTCACGGAATCGGGATGCGCGTCATGGCGGATGGTACGGACAGCAGGCATAATGCGTCAACGCGTGGCGGTGGGTCCACGCCGCAGTTCGTGCATCTTCGCGTGCATTCCGCCTTTTCCCTACTGGAGGGCGCCCTGCCGATCAAGAAGATCATCGGCAAGGCGGTTTCGGACGAACAGCCAGCGATCGGCATTGCCGACACCAACAATCTGTTTGCAGCGCTCGAGTTTTCGCTGAAGTGCATGGAGGACGGCATCCAGCCGCTGATCGGCTGCCAGCTTTCGATCGACATGGAAGACGAAGACGAGGGGGAAAAGCGCGGCCACGCCCAGCACCTCGCAAAACTGCCGGCGATCGTGCTGATTGCCGCCAGCGATGAAGGCTATGTCCATCTCGTCAATCTCGTCAGCCGCGCCTATCTCGATGGCGAGGGCAACCAGTCGGTCCGCATATCGATGTCATGGCTGCGCGAAGTCGGCGCCGAAGGCCTGATCGCCCTGACGGGTGCCTCCGGCGGCCCGGTGGACATGGCGATGAAATCCGGCCACATGGCGCTGGCGGAGACCCGTGCCAAGGCATTGGCCGCTCTGTTCGGTGACCGGCTCTATGTCGAGTTGCAGCGCCACGGTAAATATGATCGTCGCCACGAGGGTCGGATCATCGATCTTGCCTACAAGCTCGATCTGCCGCTGGTCGCCACCAACGAGCCGTTTTTTCCGTCACCTGCGGAATTCGAGGCGCATGACGCGCTGATGGCCGTGGCCCACAATGCGATGGTATCGGATGACAGCCGCTTCCGCCTGACGCCGGATCACTACCTGAAAAGCCGCAAGGACATGGCAAAGCTATTTGGCGACCTGCCGGAAGCGCTCGACAACACGATCGAAGTCGCGAAACGCTGCACCTTCGTGCTGAAGACACGCGCGCCGATCCTGCCGCGGTTCACCGGCGCGTCCGACGATCCGGCAGAGGCCGAGCGCGCCGAAACGGCCGAACTGCGTCGCCAGGCGATCGAAGGGTTGGAAGAGCGCATTCGCAAACTTGGCATTTCTGCCGGATACACAGAAACCGATTATCGCGAGCGTCTGGATTTCGAGCTCGGCGTCATCGAGAAGATGAAGTTTCCCGGCTACTTCCTGATCGTTGCCGATTTCATCAAATGGGCGAAGAATCAGGATATCCCCGTCGGTCCGGGCCGCGGGTCGGGTGCGGGCTCTTTGGTCGCCTACGCACTGACCATTACCGATGTCGATCCGCTGCGCTTTTCCCTGCTGTTCGAGCGCTTCCTCAATCCCGACCGCGTCTCGATGCCCGACTTCGATATCGACTTCTGCCAGGACAGGCGCGAAGAGGTCATCCGCTACGTGCAGCGCAAATACGGGCGCGAGCAGGTGGCGCAGATCATTACCTTCGGATCGCTGCAGGCACGCGCGGCACTTCGCGACGTCGGCCGTGTGCTCGAAATGCCCTATGGCCAGGTCGACAAGATCTGCAAGCTGGTGCCGAACAACCCGGCCAATCCGACGACGCTCGCCAAGGCGATCGAGGAGGAGCCGCGCTTCCAGGAGGAGGTCGACAAGGAACCGGTGATCGGCCGCCTGCTCGATATCGCCCAGAAGATCGAGGGGCTTTACCGCCATGCCTCGACCCATGCCGCCGGCATCGTCATTGGCGACCGGCCGCTGTCTCAGCTGGTGCCGATGTATCGCGACCCGCGCTCCGACATGCCGGTCACCCAGTTCAACATGAAATGGGTCGAGCAGGCCGGGCTGGTGAAGTTCGACTTCCTCGGACTGAAGACTCTGACCGTGCTGAAGGTTGCCGTCGATTTCCTGAAGAAGCGCGACATTGCGGTCGCGCTGGAAGCCTTGCCGCTTGACGACCAGACGACCTACGAGATGCTGTCGAAGGGCGACACGGTCGGCGTGTTCCAGGTGGAAAGTGCCGGCATGCGCAAGGCGCTGATCGGCATGCGGCCCGACTGCATCGAGGATATCATCGCGCTTGTGGCGCTCTATCGTCCGGGTCCGATGGAAAACATCCCGGTCTACAACGCCCGAAAGCACGGCGAGGAGGAGATCGAATCGATCCATCCGAAGATCGATTATCTGCTGAAGGAAACCCAGGGCGTCATCGTCTATCAGGAACAGGTGATGCAGATCGCCCAGGTCCTGTCGGGCTACTCGCTCGGCGAAGCCGATCTTCTGCGCCGTGCCATGGGCAAGAAGATCAAGGCGGAAATGGACATGCAGCGTGCCCGTTTCGTCACCGGCTCGGTCGAGAACGGCGTTTCCAAGCCGCAGTCCGACCTGATCTTTGATCTTCTCGCCAAGTTCGCAAACTACGGCTTCAACAAATCACACGCTGCGGCCTATGCCATCGTCTCCTATCAGACCGCCTATCTGAAGGCGCATTATCCGGTCGAGTTCCTGGCGGCCTCGATGACGCTAGACATGTCGAACACCGACAAGATCAATGACTTCAGGCAGGACGCGATGCGGCTCGGGATCGAGGTGATCCCGCCGTCGGTGCAGACTTCTTTCCGTCAGTTCGAGACGGGTGACAACCGGATCTATTATTCGCTCTCCGCCATCAAGGGCGTCGGCGAGGCGGCCGTCGATCATATCGTTTCGGTGCGCGGCGACGAGCCCTTTGCCAGCCTGGAAGATTTCTGCCTGCGGATCGATCCGAAGCTTTTGAACCGGCGGGTCTTCGAAAGCCTGATCTGCGCCGGCGCCTTCGATTGCTTCGGTTATGACCGGGCGGAACTTGTCGGCGGGCTGGACCGCATTCTCGGCTTTGCCCAGATCGCCCAGGCCAACAAGGTCAGCGGCCAGAGCGACATGTTCGGGGCAGGGGCTGCCACCGGCCCGGAAAAGATCAGCCTGCCCGCCTATGCGCCCTGGCTTGCCTCGGAAAAGCTGCACCGCGAATTCCAGGTGCTAGGCTTCTATCTGTCGGCCCATCCGCTCGATACCTATAACGAACTTCTGGCCAAGATCCGCGTTCAGACCTTTGCCGATTTTTCCGCCTCTGTGAAAAAGGGCGCGACGGCCGGGCGGCTGGCCGGAACGGTGACGTCGAAGCAGGAGCGAAAGACCCGCACCGGCAACAAGATGGGCATCGTCGCCTTTTCCGATTCGACCGGCCAGTTCGAGGCCGTGCTGTTTTCCGAAGCGCTGAACCAGTACCGCGACCTGCTGGAAGCCGGCAAGTCATTGGTGATCACGGTGCAGGCAGAGGAAAGGCCGGAAGGCATTGGCATGCGCATCCAGACGCTGCAATCACTGGAGGAACGGTCGCTGCAACTGCAGAAGGCGTTGCGCGTCTACGTTCGCGATTCCGGCCCGCTGCGCTCGATTGCAGCCCACCTCAATACCCGTGGCGACGGCCTCGTCTCCTTTGTCGTCATCAAGGAAAACGGCCAGCGCGAGATCGAGGTCGAGCTGAACGAGAAGTACCGGATCACCCAGGAAATCGCAGCTGCGCTTCGAACGGCGCCCGGCGTGATTGATGTGGAGCTGGTCTGACACCGCACGCTTCTGACAGGGTGGTCAATCCGGCCAGGCGCGCATGGCGCTTGCCGCGATCCGGGTCAGCTTTTCGCGTGTCGCCCCGTCGCGGGCAAGCGTCGACATGCCCTGGATTACCGCCATGACATGGCCGGCCAAGGTATCGGCGCCCGTATCCGCAGGCATCTCGCCAGTCTCGACGGCGCGCGCGATCCTGTCCCGGAGGCGGCCCTCGATCCGTCCACGTATCGCGGCCAGTTCCGCCTGGACATCGGCGGCTGCGGCGGAGCAGCTTACGGCTGAACTAGCCAGCAGGCATCCGGGCGGCGTCTTTTCGCCGGTATCGCCAAGCACCGCCGCCGTGAGCAGGTTTTCAGCCGCGGCCCTTGCCGTCGGGGCGTCGTCGATGATCTGTGCGGGTGTCAGCGGCCCCGACAGATAAAGCGCCACCGCCTCCAGAAACAACTGCTTCTTGTCGCCGAAGGCCGTATAGATGCTGGGGGGCGTCACCCCCATTGCCTTCGTCAGATCGCTGAGCGACGTCGCCTCGTAGCCGTGCCTCCAGAATAAAAGCATCGCCTGATGGAGAGCCGTATCGCGATCGAAGGACAGCGGACGACCGGTCTTGCGCGGGGATGGCGGTTCAAGATGTTTCATAGCATTCACTATAAAACGATTGACCGACGACGGCAAGCGGCGTAGCAGTTTCATATCGTTCACTAGGAAATCATCCATGAAGCTCACCGATTATCGCACACTGGGTCGCTCTGGCCTTGTTGTCAGCCCCCTTGCACTCGGCACGATGACCTTCGGCACCGCCCGCTGGGGCTCCGGCGAGGATGGCTCTCGGGCGATCTTCAACGCCTATGTCGAGGCCGGCGGAAATTTCGTCGATACCGCCGATGTCTATTCCAGCGGCCGTAGCGAGGAGATGATCGGGGCGTTCATTGCCGATCGCAGCCTGCGCGATGAGATCGTGATTGCCACCAAGGCAGGCTTTTCCACCGGCAATGGTCCGCACGCCGGCGGCAACGGTGCGAAACATCTGAACACTGCGCTCGAGGGATCGCTTCGCCGCCTGAAGACGGATTACGTCGATCTCTTCTGGATCCATGTCTGGGACGGCGTAACTCCCGCAGAAGAACTCCTCGAAACGATGGCGACTTTTGTCCGCTCCGGAAAGATCCGCTATTGGGGCATGTCCAATGCGCCGGCCTGGTACGTGGTCAAACTGGCGACACTCGCATCGACACGCGGCCTTCCAGGGCCGATCGCGCTCCAGTATTTCTATTCGCTGGTCAACCGCGATATCGAAGAGGAACATGTGCCGCTGGCTGCGGAATTCGGCATGGGCATTGTGCCGTGGAGTCCGCTTGCTTACGGTCTGCTGACAGGCAAGTATGATCGCGCATCCGTCGAGGCCGGTGCGCCAAGGGCAGGCGGCCTGCCACGCGATGCCGCAGTGGCGGAGGAAGTCCGGCCGCAGGACGACAAGCGTCTCGACGGTGCCAATCCTTTTGGCGACAGCCTGTTTACTGAGCGCAATTGGGCAATAGTCGATGAGGTCCGCCGCGTCGCAGCCGAAATGGGCGAGACGCCGGCGCGGGTCGCTCTGTCCTGGGTCACGGGGCGCCCCGGGGTCACGTCAACGCTGATGGGCGTCAGCCGGCCTGAGCAGGTCGCCGACAATGCAGCGGCCCTCAGTGTCGATTTGTCCGGGGAGCACAGAACGACGCTCGATGCCGTCAGCGCGTCGGAACCGCGGCTGCTCTACAACCTTCTGACGCTGGCCCTGCGGCAACACGTTGTCTTTGGCGGCAGTCCCGTTCGCGGCTGGTATGAGCGGTGACGATATCGAGGCACCGAGGTCCGGTCAGGATTTCGGTGCGTGGGTCACCGTGATGAAGTCCGTGCCCTGGCCGGTTTCCTGGCCAAGGCCTGTGTCTGAAATCGTCAGGGACGAGCCTTCGGCCAGAAGCGTCCCGATCCGTTCACGGACATCCTGCGGCACGGAGATGCGGTCGAGTGTTCGCTGCAGCGTGTTGAAGGCAAGTGCTTCTTCCTCGGCTGTAATGCCGAGGCGCTTCTTTGCGGGCTTTGAAAGGGCATTTTCAAGGGTGACACCGAACCATTCGCCCTTGTTGGTCTTGGCATCGATATCCTGGAACTGCAGGAAATGCGTTCCCAGCGCCATCTCGGGCTTGGCGATGACGACCGGGGCTTCGAAAAGCGGCTTGAACGACTGGCGAACCATTAATTGACCATTGGGCGGCGTGCCTTTTCCGGCCTTGCGGTAGAGCGCATCTATCAGCGCGGGTGTGACAATGCCGTCCGGCGTCAGGCCTTCGGATGTCTGGAAAGATTTGATCGCATCATAGGTCTGGCGTCCGGCATAACCGTCCGGCACGCCCGCATCGTGACCTAGCTGGTTGAGCAGCATCTGGATATCGAGAAAGGTTTCACGCTCGCCGCGGCGGGTGATGAGGATGCGGATCGGCGGTTTTGGCTCCACCTCTGTCGCGGCGACAGGTGCAGGGTCCGTCATCGCCACTTCGACAGAACCCGTGCCGACGCCTGGCTGTGCCATGGAGGGACGCAGCTGCGCATCGGATAGCAGCAAGGGGTCGGCTGCATCACTGACGGGCTGGAAGAGCATCGCGTCGCTGATCTTGGCCGGGCTGACCTGCCGGTCCGAGATCAGCACGTGCAGGCCGCGCGCCGTCATCTTAAAGAGTTCAGCTGCAAAATCGTTGGGCAGGCGCACGCACCCGTGCGAGGCGGGATAATCCGGCACATGTTTCGCGGAATGCAGTGCGATGCCGGACCATGTCAACCGCTGCATATAGGGCATCGGTGCGTTGGAATAGATATTCGACTTGTGATGACGGCGTTTTTCGAGAATCGAGAATATGCCTGTTGGCGTCGAGTGGCCGGCCTTGCCCGTCGATACGTTCGACGTGGCGATCACCGTATCGCCGTCATAGACGACGAGCGACTGCTGATCCTTCGACACGATCACCTGCAATGGCACCTGCGGCTCGGCCGCCAGTGCCGTGCTGGAGGCGAGAGCGAGGGTGCAAAGGCTTATTCCAAATGCGATACGCGAAAACATGGGCAACATCCGGACGCGAGAAATTGAAGACAAGCCTATCCTGATAGATTTAAGGAACCTTTGACTGTTCCCGGTGGAACACGCGACCGGTGCTCCTTCTCAGGGACGTGGTTTCGCAAGCGTTTATTCGACCAGTTTCCTATTTGCCGCGACGGTCCTTGCCGAACGTATAACCCGTCTCGACGCTCGCCTTGCCGAACTTGTCGCGCAGCACGTTGATCGCGGCTTCCGCGGCAGCCCGGCGCCCGGCCTTTGCATCGACGAGATCGGGCGGATCGGCGAGGTCGGGTGCGGAGAGGTCGCTGACGCCGATGCCGATCAGCCGGAAGCGTGTTCCGTCCGTCTCTTTTTCCAGAAGCTGCATGCCAGTTCGAAAGATCCTGTCGGCCAGGCGTGTCGGGCTGTCCAGCCGCCGGTTTCTTGTCCTGCTCTTGAAATCCGCCGTCTTCAGTTTCAGCACGACCGTATGCCCGGCGATATCCGCCTTGCGCAGCCGCAGCGCCACCTGTTCGCTCAGGCGGCGCAGATGCGTGACGAGATCCTCATAGTCGCAGAGGTCGTCGTTGAACGTGGTTTCCGACGAAACGCTCTTCGCCTCGCCATTGATTTCGACCGCGCGGTCGTCCAGGCCGCGGGACAGACGAAACAGGCGCTGCCCCATGGTGCCATAGCGGCGCATCAGGTCGGTTTTCTCCATTGTCTGCAACTGGCCAATGGTCCGGATACCATCGCGCTCCAGCGTGGCTGCAAAGGCCTTGCCGACCCCCCAGATCATCGTCACCGGCCGATCTTTCAGGAAGCGCGTCGCTTCTTCAGCGCCGATGACCGAAAAGCCGCGCGGCTTCTGCAGGTCCGAGGCGATCTTGGCGAGAAACTTGCAGTAGGAAAGACCGACGGACACGGTGATGCCAATTTCCTGTTCAACCCGACGGGCGAATTTCGCCAGTATACGGGCTGGCGGATCATGATGCAGGCGTTCGGTTCCCTTCAGTTCCAGAAACGCCTCATCGATCGACAGGGGCTGCACGAGCGGCGTCAGGTCCTGCATCATGGAGCGGATTTCGCGGCCCACACGACCATATTTTTCCATGTTCGGCTTGATGACGACCGCCTGTGGGCAGGCTTCCAGAGCTTTGAACATCGGCATGGCGGAGCGGACACCATGGATCCGGGCGATATAGCAGGCTGTGGACACCACGCCGCGCTTGCCGCCGCCGATGATCACCGGCTTGTCGGCAAGGTCGGGATTGTCGCGCTTTTCAACCGACGCATAAAAGGCATCGCAATCGATATGCGCCAGTGTCAGCTGATAGAGTTCGGGATGATAGACGAGCCTCGGGCTGCCGCAGGCAGAACAGCGCCGCATGCCGGCGCGCTGACCGGTCATGCAGTCGCGGCAAAACCCAGGATGCGCGACAGGTTCGTTTGACATTGCTCGGAACAAAAGTTGAACATTGGCACGTTAGCCCGTAAGCTGGCGCTTCTCAAGACCGGAAGAGCTGTCATCGGAGGCTGATCAGGATGTTTTTCTCGCAATGCCAGTCCCCAACTGCGGTGTCCCGAACTGCGGTGGTGTCAGTCCGTAAAATGGCTGCGGATGATGCGAGCGACATCCGTCCAGTCCGCGGCCTTGGCGATGCCGTCGTCCGGCTCGGGGGCGAGGGCCCGGAATTCGGCATTGGCCATGATGTTGACGAGCAGACATTGCGGGGCATGGTTTCGCACGGAATGAAGATTGCGCAGGATGTCATCGACAAAGGCGACCGGAACGTCGCGGGACGCATGCAGGCGCTGGACCACGGGGCCTTTCGGCTCCTCGGTGGCCAGCAAGGGATAGTGGAGGCGATGATGATCGAGAAGGCTACGGCGCACGGTGGCATGGCGGGGCGGCATCGCCGTCAGGAAGACCAGGTCGGCCTCGTCGGCAAGGCTTTCCAGCGTTTCGACGGCGAGCGTCGCCGGCGTCTGCCATTGGTCCTGAAGGGTGAAGAATTGCTCGAGAAGATCATCGACCAGGCTTTCGGAGACTGGCAAGCCATCAGCGCTCAGAACGATGTTGCCGTGCAGGCGGAAGGATCGTGCCAGGAGATCATGGCCGGAAGACCGCAGGAAATTGCGGAAGGGGGTCAGAAACTCCAGCACGACCTCATCGATGTCGCAGATGATCAGCGGCCGGTCCGTCAGCGTCACATGGTCGAAACTCAGGCTCCCGGTCATGCTCAGAAGTCCCCCGGATTGTCCGGGCCGGACAGAACGGCATGGGCGTACACGACATCCTGCGGGGATGTCCCGGTCGCATCGCAGAAGGCGAGCAGCGTCGGCTCGTGGCCCATGAGAAAATCAACGACGCCGGCCAGAAAGCCGGGATCGCCGGCTGAATGGCGCAGCGACGAGATCTCCGTTCCGGTCAGCGCCAGGAACCGGCCAAGCAGGTCGGGCTCGTTCGCCAGCCAGCCCAGGATGTCAATCGCTGTTTCCTCGGCGGATTTCAACAGTCCGTATCCTTCTTCGCTTATTCGTGCCTTTGCCGCGGAAAATTACCTATTTTTCAACCAAATAGCTTTAGCGTCTGGTTTCCGGGAAGAGCTGTGCCCGCCCGTGGCGCAACTTATAGACATGCAATGTGGTTGCAAGCCGGAACCGCGAAACAAGGTATCAAAATGCCCAAGCAGGTGATGATTGTCGAGGACAACGAGCTGAACATGAAGCTCTTCCGGGATCTGATCGAGGCGTCGGGTTATACGACGATCCAGACCCGCAACGGCATGGAAGCCCTTGATCTTGCGCGTAAACACCGTCCGGATCTGATTCTCATGGACATCCAGCTGCCGGAGGTTTCCGGGCTGGAAGTGACCAAGTGGCTGAAGGAGGACGACGAACTCCACGTGATCCCGGTCATCGCCGTCACGGCCTTCGCGATGAAGGGCGACGAGGAGCGAATCCGCCAGGGCGGGTGCGAAGCCTATGTTTCCAAGCCGATTTCCGTACCGAAATTTATTGAAACGATCAAAACCTATCTGGGCGACGCCTGATTTGTCGGGAAGATCTGAATGACTGCGCGCATCCTTGTCGTCGACGACATTCCGGCCAATGTGAAGCTGCTCGAAGCCCGGCTGGTTGCCGAGTATTTCGATGTGCTGACCGCCGAGGACGGCTACACGGCGCTTGCCATCTGCGAGAAGACGCCGGTGGATCTGATCTTGCTCGACATCATGATGCCCGGCATCGACGGTTTTGAGGTTTGCGAACGGCTGAAGGCGAACCCGCGCACCGCGCATATCCCGGTGGTCATGGTGACGGCGCTCGATCAGCCATCCGATCGCGTCCGCGGGCTGAAGGCCGGCGCTGACGACTTCCTGACCAAGCCGGTCAACGACCTGCAACTGATGTCGCGCGTCAAGAGCCTCGTACGGCTGAAAAACGTCAGCGACGAATTGCGCCTTCGCGCAGAGACGGCTCAGACCGTCGGACTGCAGGATCTCAACCGGGCCGATCGGCCGGACGAACCGGGCAACATCCTGCTCGTCGATGCGCGGGGCAGTTCGCAGGAGCGCCTGTCGCGGGCCCTGAAGCCGATCGCCGAGATCACCTCCATGCCGGACCCGCAGGCGGCATTGTTCGAGGCAGCCGAAAACAACTTCGACCTCGTCATCGTCAATGCGAATTTCGAGGACTATGATCCCCTGCGGCTCTGCTCGCAGCTTCGCTCGCTCGAGCGCACCCGCTACATACCGATCCTGCTGATCACAGAGCAGGGGCAGGACGAGATGGTGGTGCGGGCGCTCGATCTGGGCGTAACCGACTACATCATGCGGCCCGTCGATCCCAATGAACTTGTGGCACGCAGCCTGACGCAAATCCGCCGCAAGCATTGCAACGACCGCCTGCGCCTGAGCGTCCGGCAGACGATCGAGATGGCCGTGACCGACGGCCTGACGGGCCTGCACAATCGTCGCTACCTCGACAACCATATGAAGCTTCTGGTCGATCGCGCTGCTGCCCGCGGTCGATCGCTGTCGGTTTGCATCACCGATATCGACCGCTTCAAGAGCGTCAACGATCTCTACGGCCACGATGCCGGCGACGAGGTCTTGCGTGAGTTTGCCCATCGCATCCGCTCGACGGTGCGCGGCGCCGATCTTGCCTGCCGCTATGGTGGGGAAGAGTTCGTGGTGGTCATGCCCGATACGCCGGCGGATGTTGCGGCCGCCATTGCCGAGCGCCTGCGCAGCATCATCGAGGACCAGCCATTCCGCCTGCCCAATTCCGATACCATGCTGTCCGTCACGGCTTCCCTGGGAATTTCGACGCTGAACCCGGGTGGCGACACGCCGGAGGCCTTGCTCAAGCGGGCCGATACCGCGCTGTATCAGGCAAAGAACAACGGCCGGAACCGTGTGGTTGCGGTCGCGGCATAAGACTGGAGCGCCATTGATTCGGCCGCGCCCGGCGTTTTCCACAGAAAACCGTCAGCGTCAGACGCAATCACCCGGCGAACCGAACCTTCGTATTCGCGCGCCTGACATTACACGTTGATCCAGCGACGGGCAGATTATGCCATTTTGAACATTTCTGTTTGGATTCAGTGATTTACATCATTAGCCTATCCAGGGTTGTGGCTCTTCATGATAGGTGCATCACTGCGGCCGCGTCCCGTACAAGTTTTCACCCGTCAATATTTGCCTGTTCCTTGAGCTTTTGCATGGCCATTTTCTTGGCAAGACAGCACTAAAATTAACCATATTCGCACCAGCGTGGCCATTTTGGTTAAGAATTCGTTGATTCTTTTTCTTTTTCAGGCAATTCTTGCGGACAAGGGAGCAAGAACTCCCAGAGTCTTCAGTTACCCCATGATGTCAGGTCCGCCGCATCTCCTGGGTCGTGGGGTTTGTCGACTGGCTTGTAACACCTGCGGTTCCTCGTGCCGCCGTTGCCGGCCAGTCGACACCCATTCGAGCGCCGCTTCCATAAAGGAGGCGGCGTTTTTGATTCCAGCCACCTGTGTTCCCGAAATACCGCAATAAAAAAGGCGCCTGGCTGTTCAGCCGGCGCCTTTTGAATTCTACCGAAGATCAGGATTACTTGATCTTGGTTTCCTTGAACTCGACATGCTTGCGCACGACCGGGTCATACTTGGTCATGGCCATCTTGTCGGTCTTGGTGCGGCTGTTCTTGGTGGTCACGTAGAAGAAACCCGTGTCGGCCGTCGACAGCAGCTTGATCTTGATTTTTGCAGCTTTCGCCATGGTCGTCCTGCCTTTATAAAAAACAAAGCCGCGGACTTCCAAGGGAAGGGTCCCGGCAAACTTGGCGCGAAACTACAAATCGCGCCCGAAAAGTCAAGTCCGTTTTGGGTTGAAAACGATTCTCACGATGGAAAGTACCACATAAAGCCCGAAGAAGCCGGCGATCGCCCAGGCAAAACCATCATTGCCGGAGATATCCATCGCCGCGCCGATCGCTTGAGGCCCGGCCACCGTTCCCACCGCGTAGGAGAAGATGAAGGCAGCATTGGCGGCCGCGAGATCGGCGCCCGTGAGGCGCGAGCCGAGATGGCTCAAGCCCACGGTATAAAGGCCGGAGACGCTTCCGCCCCAAAACAGCAGCACGATAGCCATCAGCCACCAGTTGCCTTGCAGCAGGGGCAGGCAGAGGGCGCCGATCAGCCCGACGACGGTCATCAGCGCCAGAAGATTGCGCCGGTCCTTCATGCGGTCGGACAGCATGCCCAGCGGAATCTGGAAGATCACATTGCCGATGCCCATGACGGTCAAAAGCAGCGCTGCCTGCGATTCGGTGAAGCCGCTGCGGGTTCCATAGATCGGAAAGAGCGAGAGGCCACCCGATTCGACGGCGCCGAAAATGAACACGGCCGCGGTGGCGGTCGGGACCAGGAACACGTAGCGCATGAAATGCAGCTCCGGCTTCTCGTCCAGCGCCGGGCTCTCGTTGCGGGCAAGGAAGATCGGAATGGCCGCCAGAAGGATGACGCTGGCGCCGAAGGCAAACGGCAGGATGCCGTCGCTGCCGAGGATGGAGAAGAGCAGGGGCCCTGCCGCAAACCCCAGCGACAAGACAGTGCCGTAGATGCCGAGAACGAGCCCCCGGCGGCTTGGTGGTGCCGTGGCGTTGATCCAGAACTCGGAGAGAACGAACAGCACGGTGATGGCGCCGTGGAAGACGACGCGGAGCGGAAACCACAGCCAGAAGTTCTCGATGTAGTAGAAGCCAAGCGCGCTGATTGCCGCAAAGACGATGGCGAGCAGCATCGTGTTGGCGACGCCGTGCCGATGGGCGATTTTCGCGGTCACAGCGGCTGCCGCCATCGAGGCAAGGCCTGCCATCGCCGAGTTCAGGCCGATCATCGTGGAGGAAATGCCGCGCTTTTCCATGATGATGCTGAGCAGCGGCAGACCGAGACCGATTGCGATGCCAACCGCCGTGATGGCGGCAATGGCGGCAATCAGCGATGGCCAGTGTATCTCCTCAACCGGCGCTGGCGTGCCGGACGGCGGCTGTGACATGCAATGAAATTCCTTAAAGGAGGTCGCGGACAAATCGTCCATGACGCGTGTAGTAGAACGGCACCGGCCTTCCAAAGGGCAAAGACGCATCGGATTCAAGGCTTGCCCTCAAATCGCCGAGGATAATCCCGGTTATGTCCGGCATCCGTACCGCCGAAACATCGTTCACATCAATCCATCTCAAATCTTCGAGCTCCCGGCTGTCACGGATATCGCTCGGCTCTACGCCCGCCTCGTCCGTGAAAACGGCGAAGAAGTGGGTGTCGAACCGGCGCGGATATCCCGGAGGGGTAATCGCCCGTGCCATATAGCGCAAGTTTGTCAGATCGGGAAGGAAAGGTAACGCTGTGTTTCCGTAGTCTTTGGCGCCGATTGCGATGCTTGCCTCTTCGTGCAGCTCGCGAAGGGCGGCAAGGGCGATGGCGCGAAGCCGGCTTTCGGAGGCGCGCTGACCGTATCCGGTTTTCAGACGCTCCAGCACGGCCGGGTGGATATCGCCGTTCCAGGGAAGTTTGTGGTCGTCCTGGTCTCTGCGTCCGCCGGGAAACACGTGCAGGTCCGGCATGAACACATGCGCCTTGTTCCGTCTGCCGACCAGCACGCGCACGCAGTCCTGCGAGCGGTCGAGCAGCATGATCGACGCAGCGTCGCGGGGCCGGGGCGAACGGGGTTTTTGTACCCCTGGAAGCGGGCTGCTGGTTGGCCCGTCGCTGGTGCCTGTCACGCAGTACGGTCCGTCGCGGGCAAAACGTCTTCCGGCTTGTCGTCCTGGTCGCCGAAGCCATGCATCCGCAGTGCCCATTGCAGGCCGATGACGCCGCCCTTGACGGGCTGCAGCAGCCCCAGCGAGCCAAGGATGGTGACCGGCACCCAGATGGCCAGATGCCCCCAGTTGGACAAAGGCAGGATCATCTCGGTCATCATGAAGCCGCCGAGAACCAGATGGCCCATGATCGTCACGACGATATAGGGTGGAAAATCGTCGGCGCTGTGCCGGTCGAGATGTTCGCCACAGGACGAACATGCTTCGACGGATTTCAGGAATCGACCGAAGAGCCTGCCGTCACCGCAGGCAGGGCAACGGTTCAAAAGCCCGCGCTTGATCGAGCGCCATACCGGACGGTCGCCCCCGTGTGTCTGCTCGAAGCGGATTGTCTCCGCATTGCTGCCGGTTGCCTGCATGTCGATATCCTCAACTCTGCGGACACAGGTACGCCCGCGTCCTCTATCGCCTGCCGCGCGGTGGCCGCGTTCCGGGCATCTTGCGAGCGCCGCCGTGATCCCGGCGTCCGGACTTGTGGAAGGACCGCGTTGCCGTCGGCATCTTGCGCCCTTCGCTGATCATTTCAAAGCGGAGCGCGCCGGCAAGCGGCACGGCTTCCACCAGTTTGACGCGGATCTGGTCGCCCAGGCGATAACCAAGCCCGGTCTTTTCACCGGACAGGGCCTGATGGGCCTCATCATAGATGAAATAGTCGCGACCCAGCGTAGATATAGGCACGAAACCGTCCGCGCCATAGGCCGGAAGGGTGACAAATAGTCCTGCCTTGGTCACGCCCGACACGCGTCCGTCAAATTCCTCGTTGACGCGGCCACTCAGGTGATGGGCGATCAGCCGGTCGACGGTATCGCGCTCGGCGGCCATTGCCCGGCGCTCGAAGGTGGAAATTTCGGCCGCGATATCGTTGAGCGCGGCTTCCTCGGCTGGCGTGATGCCGCCTTCGCCCAAGCCAAGCGTGCCCACCAACGCGCGATGCACGATCAGGTCGGCGTAGCGGCGGATCGGCGAGGTGAAATGCGCGTATTTCATCAGGTTGAGGCCGAAATGGCCGATGTTTTCCGGGCTGTAGATCGCCTGGCTCTGCGAGCGCAGCACCATCTCGTTGACCATGGTCTCGTAGGGCTGGTCCACAGCTTTCGACAGGATGCCGTTGAAATGGTTGGAACGCAGATTGCCGCCCTTGACCAGCGAAAGGTCGAGCGTGGCGAGAAACTCGCGCAGGGTTTCCTGCTTGGCCAGCGATGGCGCATCGTGGACACGGTAGACCAGCGGCTGGCGCTTGATCTCCAGCGTCTCGGCGGCGGCGACGTTCGCCTGGATCATCATCTCCTCGATCAGCTTGTGGGCGTCGAGGCGATCCGGCACGAAGACCCGGTCGACGGTGCCGTCGGGCTTCAAAACGATCTTGCGCTCGGGCATGTTGAGTTCGAGTGGCTGACGCCGCTCGCGGCCGCGCGTCAGGGTGGCATAGGCGTCCCACAGCGGCTTCAGGATCGGTTCAAGCAGCGGTCCTGTCTGATCATCCGGATTGCCGTCGATGGCGGCCTGCGCCTGGTTGTAGGAGAGTTTGGCGGCACTCCGCATCATGATGCGGTGGAATGTGTGGCCGGCCTTGCGGCCTTCCTTCGAGAAGCGCATGCGCACGGCGAGCGCCGGCCGGTCGACACCCTCTTTCAGCGAGCAGAGTTCGTTGGAGATCCGCTCCGGCAGCATCGGCACGACGCGGTCGGGGAAATAGACGGAATTGCCGCGTTTCAGCGCTTCCTGGTCGAGCGCCGATTTCGGCCGGACATACCAGGAGACATCTGCGATGGCGACGGTAACGATCACGCCGCCCTCATTGTCGGGCGAGGGGTCGGGCTCCGCATGCACGGCGTCGTCATGGTCCTTGGCATCGGCCGGGTCGATGGTGATCAGCGGTAGCGAGCGCCAGTCCTCGCGGTGCGACATGGTCGCAGGCCCTGCGGCATCCGCTTCCTTGATGACGCTGTCGGGGAGGATATAGGGAATGCCGTGGGCGTGGATGGCGATCATCGAGATCGCTTTTTCGGTGGCGACCGAGCCGATGACGTTCTTGACTGCGGCGCGCGGCAGGCCGAACCGGCCGGAGCGGACGATTTCGACCTCGACGAGATCGCCGTCCTTGGCAGGCCCCTGATGCTCCGCATCGACCTGCATCTCCTCACCGCGCTTCTCGATCGGCATGATCCGGCCGCCACCATCGGGCGCGGCGCGGAAGACGCCGAGGGCGGCGTTGTTGTTGCGCTTGCGATCGAGCACCTTGATGATACGCGCCGTATAGGCCGGGCCGCCGCGATCCTTGGCGGGGAAAATCTTGGCCAGCACCCGGTCGCCGATGCCGCCGACGGGCATCTTGCCCTTGGATTGACCGACGCTCGACTGGCGGATCGAGACGGCGGGTGCAACGCCCGCATCGTCGGGCCATTCGGCCGGCCTGCCGATCAGTTCGCCGTCCTTGTCGCGGGTGGTGATGTCGAGAACCGTGACCGGGGGCAGTGCGCCGGGGCGCACCAGCGAATTGCGCTTCTTTTCCAGAAGCCCGTCCTGTTCCATCTCGCGCAGCAGGGCCTTGAGTTCGATGCGGGTTTCGCCCTTCAGGCCGAAAGCCTTGTAGATCTCGCGCTTTGACGCCTTGTCCGGATTTTCCGAGATGAAGCGCATCAGCACGTCGCGCGGCGGTACGGCGCCGTGAATGATCACGGTGTCGTCCATCGGCATGATGGCCTTCTTGCCCGCGCGTCCGATCCGGACTGCGGGTTTACCGGGCCGTTCGGGTCGATCGCGTGGGATTCTGGTCACGTTCAGGCCTTCTTGGCTTTTGTTGCTGCCTTTGGCTTGGCAGCCGTTTTCGATTTGGCTGCCGCTTTCGGCTTGGCCGATTTGGCTGCCGCGGTGCCTTCTGCTTTTGCAGTCTTCGGCTTCGCAGCCTTCGTCGCCTTGCCCTTGGCGGGCTTAATCCCGCCCTTGGCGATACGTTCAGCAATCAACAGGAGCGATTCCTCCAGCGTCATCGACACCGGGTCCTTGCCCTTGGGCAACGTCGCATTGACCTTGCCCCAGTTGACGTAGGGACCGTATTTGCCGTCCTTGACCGTGATCGGGCCGCCGTCCGGATGGTCGCCGATTTCCTTCAGGGGCGCGGCTGAAGCGCCACGTCCGCCCGGTCCCTTCGCCGCCTTGTCTGCCAAAACAGAAACGGCCCGGTTGAGACCGATGGAAAAGACGTCCTCGATGCTGTCGACATTGGCATACTTCCCGTCATGCAGGATGAACGGTCCATAACGGCCGAGACCGGACGAGATCATCTTGCCGCTTTCCGGATGCGCACCAATATCGCGCGGCAGCGACAGAAGCGCCAGCGCCTTCTCGTGGTCGACGGTCGCCGGTGTCCAGCCCTTGGGCAGGCTGGAGCGCTTGGCTTCCTTGCCATCGCCGCGCTGGACATACGGTCCGAAACGGCCGGAGCGCAGGGTGATTTCTTCGCCTGTATGCGGATCCTTGCCGAGTGCCAGCGGTTCGCTGGAAACGGAAGCTTCATCGCCGCCGTTGCTGTCGGAGGACAGCTGGCGGGTGAAGTTGCATTCCGGATAGTTCGAGCAGCCGACGAAGGCGCCGTACTTGCCGAGCTTCAGAGACAGTTTGCCGGTGCCGCAGACCTGGCAGATGCGCGGATCGCTGCCGTCCTCGCGCTTCGGGAAGACCAGCGGGGCCAGTTCCTCGTTCAGCGCGTCGAGAACATTGGTAACGCGGAGCTCCTTGGTGTCTTCAATCTGGGCGAAGAAGTCTTTCCAGAAGTCGCGAAGGACATCCTTCCAGTTCAGTTCGCCGGCGGAAATCTGGTCGAGCTTTTCTTCCAGCGATGCGGTGAAATCGTACTCGACATACTTTGTGAAAAAGCTTTCAAGGAAGGCGGTGACCAGACGCCCCTTGGCTTCCGGGATCAGCTTGCGCTTGTCGATGACGACATATTCACGGTCGCTGAGCGTCTTCAGCGTCGCCGCGTAGGTGGAGGGACGGCCGATGCCAAGCTCTTCCATCTTCTTGATCAGCGTTGCTTCCGAATACCGCGGCGGCGGCTCGGTGAAGTGCTGGGTCGAATTGATCTTCTGCTTGGCGAGGTTTTCGCGCGCATTGATCTCGGGTAGACGACCATCCTCGT